>Ga0334893_1001434_pt1 | contig 22864 bp, 21 predicted proteins | sample GraSluR3_MG_5_FD_207218 | JGI IMG/M metagenome (GOLD analysis project Ga0334893, IMG submission 207218) | Sludge microbial communities from methane-producing bioreactor in Wageningen University, Netherlands - Granular Sludge_09_05-R3 | ecosystem: Engineered > Bioreactor > Anaerobic >...
GCTCCCATGCCTCTTCGCCGTCGCCGGCGACTTGAACGTCGTATCCGGCCCGTTTCAGCTTGAATTCGGCGGCCCGAAGGATGTGAACCTCGTCGTCGCAGAGCAGAACGCGTGCGGCCATGGGGGCTCCTGGTGGATGCGGAAATCACGTCATTTGTGCGGCGGCGGGAAGGGTCGCGCGAAACGTGCTGCCGGCGCCGGGGCGGCTCTCGACTGTCAGACGCCCGCCGTGCACGTCTTCCACGATGTGCTTGGCCAGGGGGAGCCCCAGTCCGGTCCCCGAGGCCATGGTCTTGTCCTTGTTGACCCGATAGAACTTCTCGAACACGCGGCGGCAGTCCTCTTCGCTGAGGCCCACGCCGGTGTCTTCGACCTCGAAGGCGACGTCGGGATCGGCTGCCCGGCTTCGAAGGGTGACGCGGCCTCCCTCGGGCGTGTACTTGATCGCGTTCGAGAGCAGGTTGATCGCCGACTGGAGCAGCATGTCGCGGTCGGCCAGCACGCCCAGATACAAGGAGCTCAACTCGGCGGTCAGTGCGAGCTTTTTGGCCTCGGCGGCCGGCTGGACCACGTGCAGCGCCTCTTCGAGGATCTCGTTGAGCGAATGGTTGCGTTTCTGGACGTTGACCACCCCCGCCTCGATCCGGGCCAGATTGAGCATGTTGTCGACCAGCCGCTGCAATCGGTCGGCCTGGCCGTTGATCACTTCGAGGAACTCCTCGCGGGTCTCGTCATCCTCCGCGTCGCCGTCGGCGAGCAGCTCGACGTAGGCTTTGATGCCGGCCAGGGGCGTCTTCATCTCGTGGCTTACCGCGGAGACGAACTCGGCGTTTCGCTTCTGCAGCGCTTTCTGGACGCCGATGTCGCGCAGCACGGCCACGGCGCCGTGGCCCGCCGCCTCGCCCTCGCAAGCCGGCGCGCCCAGTTTCGATGCGCTGACCCGGTACCACTGCGATTGCCCGTGGGGGTCGACGATCTCGATCTCGTCGGAGCGATGCCCGGCGCTGCGGTGGCAGGCGTCGGTCAGCAGGTCGACGAGCTTCTGGCAATGGACGAGCTGATCGAGGGCCCGCTGGTCCGGCTCCCCGTCGCCGAGCCGGAAGAGGGCCTCGGCGGCCGGATTGGCCATCAACAGCTCGTCGAAGTCGTCGATGGCGATGATCGGCTCGGACATGCAGGCCAGGATGGATCGCACCCGTTCCGACTCGGCGAGGGCCCGGCGACAACGGATCTCGATGGCCGTCTTCGCGTGCTCGAGACCCTGCACCCGGTCGCCCTGCTCGGCGAGGGTTTCGCGAATCCGATCGGCCAGCGTCTTCCAGACGCTGCCGGAAGGCAGCGGGGGTAATTGGTCGACGGCGGCTTCGCGGAATTGGTGGCTCTCCAGCGCGCACAGTGCCTCGATGTGCCGCTCGACCGCCCGCCGACTCGCTCGCAACCGACACGCGACCAGACCGACCGACGCGCCGGCGAGGGCCAGAACGGCACAGGCGGCCGCGACGCGAACCGGCCACGAGCCGGCCGCCGGCGCAGGCACCGCCAGCCAGCCGGCGACACTGGCGGCCGCCGACAGCATCACCGCGAGGACCAGGAGTCGGTTCTCCTTCGGGCCGTTCATGCGCGTGATCTTGGCTCCTCAAGCGTGCGTGCGGCGACTCGATATCCCCGGGCCGCGCTTTCTGCACTTCGGGCGCAGATCGCCCCCGTGGGGACGCGACGCGCGGCTTGCCGTGCGATTAGGGCTAGCGTCGTGGGGCGTAGGTCGGGTCGAGCGCCGCGGCCTGGCGGAAGTGTGCCTCCGCGGCCGCCGACTCGCCGAGCCTCGTCAACGTGCAGCCCATTAAAAAGTAGGACAGGGCGTCGGACTTGTCCAACGAAAGCGCTTGTCCCAGTGCCGCTTGAGAAGACCGGTAGTCGCCCAGACGGTAGTGCGCCGTTCCCAGGATTCGACGCACCGGCAACGAGTTCGGAAAGGCGTCTGCCGCCGGCCCCAGCAGGGCCACGGCGACGTCGGGCCGATTGTGCCGCAGAGCGAGTAGGGCTGCCGATACGGGAATTTGCGGGTCGTAGGGCTTCATCGCCGCGGCCTCCTGCCAGAAGGCCAACGCCAGGTCGGGCTCCCCCTGCGACATCGCCGTCGTGCCCCGGTCGAGCAGGTCGGTTGCCGGGTCCCCGCTGACGGCCTCAAGAACCGCGCAATCGGCAGGATCGTCGTTTCCCGATTCGATCGTCACGAAACCCGGCTCCGACGCGGCGCCGAGACGCTCCGGCGACGGGAGGGCAGCGGCGCGCGGCCCCACCGTTTCGGGTGCGGCCGGTTCCGGCGCGAGCACGGCCTGGTAGCTCGCCGCATAGACCTCGTCGTCGGGCTCCAGCTCGACGGCCCGGCGATAATAGGCCAAAGCCTCGCCGGGGTGTCCGTTGGCGTCGAGCACCAAGCCCATCATGTGTTGCACGCCGGGGTTTTCGGGATGCGCCGCGGCCGCCGGCTCGAGAACCGGCAGCGCTTCGGACGCCCGGTTGTCGGTCAGCAGCACCTCGGCCAGAAGCAGCCGGGCCTCGAGGTGGTCGCGATTCGCGGCCACGAGTCGCTGAAGAATCTCCACCGCGCCGCTCGCGTCGCCCTGGCGGTATCGGGAGTGGGCATCGACCAGGCTGATTGTGTCGCGCTTTGCGCCGAATCGGGCCGAAGCGGTCTGCTTGCGGGCCTGGCGCTTGGGCGAAACGTCGGGAAGCTCCCGGAACGGCGCGCATCCTGCCAGGGCCACGATCAACGTGCCGACGAACCAACAAGCACCGCCCTTGCGTTCCAGGCTCACGGAAGTCTCCTCGGTCGCTCGAGGTCGATGCGGCGTCCCGGCAGACCGGGATCCCGCGGATGGAGAATCGCCGATTCGGAAACCGGCTCGCGCGCGAGATCCTCCAGCAACCAGGGCGCGATCGCGGCGCCGTCGAGATCGGCGGGCGTCGGGACCGCGACCGGGCCCACCAGCGTGGGTTGTCCCGACGGGCTGAGCCACACCTCGCTTCGCAGATCGATGGCCGCCCGGTTGAGCGGGTCGAAGTGCACCGCCAATTCGGCGAACCGCAGCGCGGTGAGGCGGTCGCCTGACGACCAGGCGTTCTGAGCCAGCCGCAGGTACTTGCGTCCCAGGTGCCGCTTGCCCCAGGGGCTCATCTTCTCGGCATACACCCGGTGGCGGCGCTGGTACTCGCAGGCCCCCAACTCGCCCTCCCGGCAGGATTCGGGCTCGTAGATGATGCGGGGGGTGATCAGCACCAGGATTTCCCGGCGCTGCACGACCTCGGTTTTGCTGCGGAAGGCCACCCCGACGATGGGGAGGTTTCCGAAGAACGGCACCTGCTTCGAGGTCGTCTGCAGCTCGTCGCGCATCAGGCCGCCGATGATCACCGTGCACCCGTCGCGGACCATGATGTTCGTGGTCACCTGGGTGGTTTCCTTGTTGGGCAGGGTGAAGCCCTCTTTCGTCTCGACCGAGCCCGTCGAGAGTTCCGGGTGGACCTCCATGCGGATCAGCCCGTCGCTGGAGATGAATGGCCGGATGCGCAACTGGGCTCCGACTTCGAGGAAGTCGACGCTCTGGGATGAGCTCGTCTCCATGAAGGTCGTGCTGACGTAGCCCAATTCCTTGCCGATGAGGATCTCGGCCCGGTGCTTGTTGAGCACCATCAGCCGCGGCGTGGCGATGACGTTCGTGTCGCCGATCGACTCCAGCGCATTGAGGAACGCTCCCAGGCTGCTGTCGAGGAAGCCGAACTTGAGTCCCTCGCTGAAGGTGAGCTTGGCGATCGATTCGAGCGGGTTGCCCCATCCCAGCTTGATGTCGCCCTGGTCGCGAAGCAGTTCAAAGCTCACGCCGAACTCGTTTTCGTCGTTGATGTCGACGCTGAGGATCATCGCTTCGATGGCCACTTGAAGGGGCCGCTTGTCGACTTCGGCGACGACCTGATCCACCTCGTACAAAATCGCCTCGTAGTCGCGAACCAGCACGACCTCGCTGCCGGCGAAGGCATCGCCCCCCACGTTGGTGGCGTCGGCTTGAATCCCCACTTCGGACGGCGACGAAACGCTGACCGTGCCCACATCGGTCGTCAGCAAAGGTTGAATCAGGGTTTGCAGCTCGGCGGCGGTGACGTAGTTGGGCCGGTACACGCGGGTGGTGACCTTGTCGAGCGATTGTTCGAGCTTGTCGAAATCGGCCGGCGTGCCGACGTAAACGAACCGGCCGTCGCGTTTCGTCACGTAGCCGGTCGATTTGAGAATGGCGTCCAGGGCCGACTCGACGCTCACGCCTCGTAGCGAGGCCGTTACCGACCCCCGCACGCTCTCGCTGGCCAGGATGTTCAGGTTTCCCAGCTTGCCCAGCGATTCGAGAACGGCGAGCAGGTTCTCGTCCTGGATGTCGATTTCCAGGTCGTCGTCGCCCTCGCCGTTGGGCGACCGGGCGATCTTGCCCCCCGCGGGCGCCGAATCGCGCGCCGGGGCCGAGCTGAGCAAGTCGACATCGGTCGGAGGCGGCGCCGTCGCCGCGGCCTCGTCGCGCGAGGCGTCTTGCGGCGGCAGCGACGCGGCTTCCGGGGCCCAATCGCTCGGGCGCGGGTCCGGCGGAGCAACCGGCCCCGTGGCAGCCAGCGCCAAGGCATGGCGCGGATGGGGCTCGGCAAGCAGCGGTCCCAGGGGAACCGCGATCCCGCGCTGCCAAGCGAGGGCGCCCCCGTCGCCTCGTGCATCGCGCGGCGCCAGCGGGGTTTTCGCCGTCGACGGGACCTCGCGATCGCGCTGTTGCGGTGCGGGCCCGCGTTCCGCCCGCCCGACTTGATTCGTCGCGTCGCGGCGGACGGGCTCGACGCGCGATTCCTCGGCCGCCGGCGCGGCGCCGGACTCGGCGGTTGCGGTGCGCCGGGCCGCGCCGGGGGAGGCGACGGCGCGCGGGTCGCTCGTCGACCAAACTACCCCAAGAGCCAGCGCCACGCCCAGCGACGCGAACAGGCAGAGGAGGATCAAGCGTCGAAGAATCATCATCCGTCTTCCGTGACTTGGGGATACCGAAAAGCCGGTTGGGCATCGTGCCCGGTCTCACGCCCTCTCGGGATCGGCCCGGCTCACCGCCGGGACGGCGACCACTCGATCCGACCCGGCCGCGACGGTTCGGGAATCGCCAATTCGTACTCGTCGTCGCCTTGGCGGAGGACGACCCTCCGCGGAAACACCTCGACCAACTCGAACTCAATGGAACGGTCGCCCTGGCGGACGCTCACCGTCTGTCCCTGTTCATAGGCCCGTCCACCGATCAGCGCCAGTCGTCGGTGCGCGCCGACCACCGTGCTCGAAAGCGCCAGGTCCAGGGCCCCTGGAGCCACGGCCGCCTCCACGATTTCCTCGGGTTCCTCCTCATCGGCATCGGTCACGACCGCCGCCTCGGGGGCGGAGGCCCGAAAGGGATCGACGCTTTCCGGCAAGTCGACGGTCGGCCTGGTTCTCGGGTCGCCGCGGATCCACTCGTCGAGCGTCGTCCACGGGCAGCCCGGGGCTTTGGGTTCGGTCGCCCCGGTGCTCTCGGCGTGGCCGGGGGCAGGACGGCGCGAGCCCGAAGCCCGACCGATGCCCGCGTCGCCCGAGGTCGCGGCCAAATCATCCGGGGGCTCTCGTTTCCCGAGCCAACCGCCCAGAAGCGGGGCCCAGAAGTAAAGCGCCACCAGGACGAGCATCCCCAAGACGGCGGCCTTCTTGGGATGGGCCATTGCCTCGCGGCGGAGGCGTCGGATCGTTCGTTGGACACTCACGGCATATCAAACGAGCGGCAGGACCTGCCTGCTTCGACTCGTCTCCTCCCTTATCGGCTAACCGGATTGCTTGACCTGACCGGAATTAACTGGATTATCGACAAAGATCTCCAAATCGAGCTCGCATTGCACATCCCCCGTATTCTTCGCCGAACGTTCCATGCGAAGCCGTTCGATCCACACCGTATGTTCGAGTCGCTCCAACTCTTGAAGGAACGCGGCAATTTGGGCAAACGTTCCCGCGCACGTCAGAAGCACGGGGATCCGGCCAATCTGGGCGTACTGCCGGGTGGGCTGCGGATCGAACCGACTCGCGGTCGTTCCGTGGCTCCTGGCCAGCAGGTGGATCTCGCCCAGCAGTTCGGTTACCCCCCTTGCCGACGAAGCACTCCTGCGCTCGTCGACGTAGGTCTGGGCCCGCTCCCACTCGTTTCGGGTCGACTCCATCGCCATGCGCAGCGTGTCGATCTGGTCGACGAACCCTTGGGCCTCGCTGAGTTCGCGGCGTAGCTCGAGCGTGTCGCGGCGACCGGGCAGATAGCCGAACACGAGGTAGCCGGCCGCCACGGCGGTGGCGGCTCCCCCGATGAGCCAAGCTGGTGCGGGTCGGTGTGCTCTCATGTCGGCGTCGGGTCTCAGGAGGACTGGGGCGTGGCGGCGGCGAGTCGAGGCGGGGCCGGGCGCACCAGGCCCCCCGATTGGCCGTACCCCGGGCGCATCGTCACGGTCACCGAGAAGCGGAGCCTCTGTGGGTCGATCTCGGAGGTCTCGATCGCGACAAGTTCCGTCCGAGCGAACAGGTCGACCTTGTCCAACTCGGCGAGATAACGGTGCAGCGATTGGCTGTCGCTCGCGGTTCCGGAAATCGACACGAGGGTCTCGCGACCATCGACCTCGTCGCGAAGCCGGTTCAGGTCGAGCGTGGCGACCGGGAGGCCGGAAGGCGCCGCGCCCTCGCGGCTTTCCGCGGGCGGTGCGACGGCGCGACGCGAGGCGGTTTCGCGGACGATCTGCAGCTCCTCGAAGGTAATTTCGTCGGGAAGGGGGGCCAGCAAAGCCGCCAGGATCTGGGTGCGAGGCCACGGATGGCGCAGGTAGGTCAGCAACTCGGCCTCGGCCTGCGCCGCGCGCAGGTCGGCCTGCATCCGGTCGATTTCCATCTGGATCGCGGCCCCCTGCGCCTTGGCCGGCTCGAGTCGAGCCAATTCGGCTCGCAGGCGGCGTTGCTCGCGGTGCTGGAACAGGGCGGCCGCGGCCAGCGCCGCTCCCAAAACGACGAGCAGAAGGACACGCCGCGTCGCTCCCTTGCGCCGGGCGTGGCTTTCGCGGTACTCGGAGGGCAGGAAGTCGATCTCGTGCATGGCGTGGTCTCGGGCGGTCAATTCACTTCGCGCAGGGCGAGTCCGGCGGCGACGTCCCATTGTCCGGCGCGGCCCGGGCGCATCGGCCGCTCGTAGTCGCGCAAGGGATCGCCCAATTCGCACGGCAGGTTCAGCCGCGGCGCGAGCCACTCGGCCAGCGTCTCGCTGGCCTCGCCGCCGCCGAGAATCACGCGTTCCAGAGGCTCCCCCCGGAACGTGACGCTGTCGTAGCGGACGCACATCGTCAACTCGTTGGCGAGTTGATCGAGCGGCGAGCGGAGCGATTCGGCGATGCTCCGGGCGATCTCGGGATCGCGCTGGTCGGCACGCCGGTCGCCGTTGTGGCGGCGCAGTGCCGCCGCCTCGGACCGGTTCATGTTCAGCGATCGGGCGACCGCCTCGTCGAAGTGCCGTCCGCCCACGTCAATGTACTTCATGAACATGGGCTGATGCCCTCGGGAAATCACCACGGTCGTTCTCGACGCGCCCACGTTCGCCAGCAGCATGCGCCGCTGTTGATCCTCGTCGCGGCGGAACTGCCGGGCGTAGCATCGCAGCATCGCGCTGGGCTCGACGTCGATGGCGCGCGGTTTCAGGCCCGACGCCTCGGCCACCGACAGGATCCGCCCGAGCACGTCGCGGCGGCACGCCAGCACGATGATCTCGCGGCGCAGCGCGTCGCCTTGGCGCACGTTGCCGGCCTCGAGGTAGCGGATCTCGGCCTCCTCGCCGGGAAAGGGCAGCCGGCCGGCGGCCTCGGCGCATACGATCCGGTCGAGTTCCCTGCCCGAGCCCTGGGGCACGCGGATGTTCTGGACGAAGAGCCCTTGCGATCCGACGCCGAAAACCGCTTCGCGCCCGCGAAATGCCCGTCCCTCGCGGGCCCGGCGCAGGGCGTCGATTACCCGGGCCTCGCGATCGTCGCCCTCGTCGTCCGGGCCGGAGGCCAGGTCCCATCGCACCGATTCGAGCACGCGCGCCCGGTCGGCGTCGAATTGCATGAGCTTCACCGAGCGGCTTCCCAGGTCGATCCCGATCGGGCCGTACCGGCGCTTCGCAAGCCAGGCCGCCATGTTCGATGTCCTTACGGGTGGGGTTCGCACTTCCCGCGTCGCCCGGGCCGGGTCACGGCCGCGGGTCGGTTGTTGCCTCAAGCCTCATTCGACCGGTCCCTGCGCGGTGTACGAGTCGACGTCGATCGCGGCCAAGCCGGTGATCGGGTCGACGCGAATCGCGAGGGATCGCCGCGCCGGCCCCTCGCCCGCCGAAAACCAGATCAAGCTCGGCTCGGTGCGGGTCGTTTCGCCGAGCGGGCCGAACTCGACGTCGCCGATGGTGGTTCCGCTGTCCTCGGCCTCGACGGTCGCGAGCCGCACCGTGGGGCCGAGGTGCGGCATCTCGCCGAGGGCGACGACGTGCCGCGTCGGCGAATCGTCGCCGTCGAGAAACGGCGTGTCGGGCAGGCGATCCAAGGCCGCATTGCTCCCGGTATGTTCGAGCCAGTAGCGATTGTTCGCCACGTCGAAGGCGACGCGATAGGTGCTTCCGTAGGTGACGGCCAGGCTGCGGGCGTAGCTCAGGTCGACCGCCACGAAGCGAGCCGTCGCGTGCAGTTGGTCGTGGATCGTGGGATTGCCGTGCGGAACGACCACGGCCGCCAGGATCGCCATGACGGCGATCACCAGCAGCAGCTCGATCAGCGACAACCCGGCGACTCGTCGTCGGCGCCCCATGATGACCCGTCCGGCATCCATCGAATGCGACCCCGAGCGGGTTCGCGCCGGTTTGCGCGCCCCCCTACGGGGTCGTGGCCTTGGTTTCGGGAGCGACGACCACCGTCAGCTTGCCCGACTTCAACAGCGCGTTTTGCTCGCGCAGCAACTCGTTCTGCTGCTTGAGCAGTTCGCGGATCCCCTTGAGTTCCTCGATCATCTCGAACCGCTGCTCGACCGGGTTGGCAAAGGGAGCCTTGGCCGGCGCGGCCCCGAACGATCCACTCAAGCCTAGCACACAGCAGCACGCGACCGCGGCCGCCGCCAAAAGCCCTGAATAAGTGCGATTGCTCACTGGTCTTACTCCTGATCTTGGGGAGGTTTTTGGGGGCTGTCGGTCCACTCCAACAGGTCCCACCGAAGGCCGACATCGCCGCGCTCGTGATCGGGGATGTAGAGCGGGTCGTTCCAGTTTTTCCAGTGATATCGAGCCGTCGCCGACGCCGGCTTCAACACCGTTTGCGGGACCGGATTCAGGCCGTGGTTCTCCCTGAGCCAAAGCGGAAAGTGGGGGATCGGGGCCGCGTCGTCGTCGTCCCACTGGTCCTTGAAGTCGTCGTACTGGTCCTTCCACCAACTATCCGTTTTGAACCAGTCGGAGCGCCCGCGAACGAGTACGTTCTTGGCGATCACGGTGCCTTCGACGTTCGCCGATATGTCGTCTTGAGGAGCCTCCTCGATCTCGAAGTCGTCCCACGCGGCGAGCACGCCGCGAAGCTGCGACTCGCTCCCCGCCTGGAACCGCAGGTCGTCGCCGACGATCAACGTGGGGAGCCGGACCGGCTCGGTCTTTCCTTGCAGCGGGGGAAGGTCGACGGGCCTGGCCCGCACGTCGCGGCCTTGAACGAGCAGATCGCCGCCCAAGGCCGTGATCAGCGTGCCGTGCACCTCGACGTCGTCGCAAAGGCTAACCTCGCCGTTTCGGTAGAAGACTCCCAGAGGGTTGCTTATGGGATCGGGTGCGAGCTTCACGTTCACGAGGTCCCGCGGAATCGCCGGAACCGAGTACGACTTTCCTCCCGGGTAGAGCCGATAGGAGGTCAGCTCGCCGGGGTGGGACCAGCCCGCAGGGGTTGCGGGGGCACGGTGGTCGGTCGGGACCTCCATCTTCACGTTCAGAAAGTCGATCAGCCCCCACTCCTGCCACCACCAGTACTCGTCCTTGTAGGGCAGGAGAAGCGTGCCGGTAAAAGGCCGGCAGTCTCCCAAGGCCGACGCGTCGCTGCCCGAAGCCGCGCGACGCATCTTGTTCAGGTCGGCGCAGTATTGCTTCCGAGCTTCGTCGGGCCACAGGTAATCTCGCGCCAACTCCAGTTTTCTTTGGATGCGCACGGCCCCTTCGATGCGCGCAGGCACGTTGACCTGGAACAGTCCGCCCGTCCACTGGTACATCGCGTGGGTCACCATCTCCTCCCAGGCCCCCGGCTCGGTCGAGAGGCTCCGGGGCACGAGTCGCAGCACGGCTCGGATGCGGTGGGTCGCCGTCCGACTGGGTTCCTCGGGGTCGGCGGCCGTGCCCGTCGACAGCAGGGTAACCCGATAGGGCCAATCGTCGTAGTCGTCATCGCCGAGCGCCAACGAGGGATCGCCCGTCTCGAATGTCACCCGATAGCCCTGGTGGGCGTCGAGCGATCCGGTCAGTGCCGTGTCGACGCCTTCCCAGTCGGCGGTGTGCATTCTCTTGATCGCCACGGCCATGCCCGTGGCGGCCGCCTGGCGGGCGAGCGCGTGAAGCGAGGCATTCTGCTGGATCCGAACGGCGGTGCCCTGCGACCGCATGGCGGCATAGCTGACCGCCATCGCGACCGCGATCAGAAGCAGCACCACGAGCGTGGCCACGCCGCGGCGCGGCGAACCGGATGGGGAAGGTGTCTGTTTCATGCTCATTGCCGCTTCACATAATACACAGCCGCCGAGCCGAAGAAGGGAATCGCCTGCGTGCCGGAAGCGCCCGTTTCGGCTGCAAGCTGCAATTCGATGCGCAGGCGAGCCTGGCGCAGACCCGGGATGCCCTGGACGTCCGAATCGCGCAAGTGCCGCTCGAACCGCACCGCGCCGCGCGGAACCAGCGGTTCGCCCGTTCGCACTAGCTCGGTCAACTTCACTCGGTTGGCGCTCGGGCCGTGCATAATTTCTGAAAGCTTGGTAAGGTCCCACTCATCTTCTATGTCGGAAAATCTAATCTCGAAGAGATGATTCGGTTCATCGGCATCTGGGGCGAAGATCACCAACTCGTTGAACCGCGGCAGACCGCTCGGGTCGGTCGGTTGCGTTGGCTTTCTCTGAACTGCCGTTGGGTTCCACACGACGAGGGTGTCGGGAAAACCCGACTGCTCCTCCACCACGAGAAACCCCGGAAACTTCTCGTTGGCCGTTGCTTCGCGCACGGTGCGGGTTATGCGTTCCAAGGCCACGCGGGCGTGCTGCGTGGCCGTGCCGTACCGTTCGCCGTACTCCGCGCTCGAGTGAACCGCGTTCGAGACCGCCCCCAACGCGCCCACGACGAGCACCGTGATCGACATGGCGATCAATAATTCCAGAAGCGTGAGACCCTTACGGTTCCGGCATATCCGGCACATAGGCTACCACTCGCCGAAGCTTGGCCAAGGGACGCTCGCCGCGGTCGGGGTCGACGTCGACGATGCGCACCTCGACGGTCAGCGTCCCGTCGGACTGATCGTACACGTCGATCTCCTGGCGCCAACGGTCGAAATAGCCCTCGGGCACCGGGAAACTCGAATGCCACTCGTCGTCGACCCGCGGGACGCTGCGGAAGCCGTCGTACTCGTCGATCTCGGCGAAGGGGGCGCCGACGACCTCGTCCATGAGTTGCTCGGCCATGCCCAGGGCGATCGTTTGCTCCAGCGCGTGGCTGGTCGTATCGAGCGAGCTGGCCGCGGCCAGCAGCAGGGCGGCGCCGGCAATGGCCGTCAGCGAAAGGGCCACCATCGCCTCGACGAGCGTGAACGCCCGCCTCGGGGCCGAGCGATCCGGTGTGGTGGTGCGGGCGGGCGGCATCTCGAAATCGCCTCAAAAGAAAAAAAACGCAGCGGGGTCCCCTCTCGCTCCCAGCTTCCCCGCTGCGCCGTAGACCGGCGCCCCTCCCCAAGGTGCCGATCCGTGGGAACTATAGTTCGGGCGCCAAGCAGGTCAAGCGCGCCGGCCGGGCCGTTGCGACGCCCGCGCCCCCGGCGCGGCGGGAAAGCCGCAGCAACCGGAAGAACGCGCCGCCCGCACCGCTCGGCCCGTTGCCCTTTCGCCTCAACGATGCCCCGCGGCAACGCGGCCGCCAAAGGACGATCGCGAGATTCCGTTGGAGTTCACGCTTCAGCGTGTCTTAAGACAGCCTGAAGGCTGAACTCCAGCGTTGGAGTTCACGCTTCAGCGTGTCTTACTCTTCCAGATATCCTCGTTCGACGGCCTCGCGGATCCGGGCTTGGGCATACTCCCAGAGGGCGGGGCTTCCCTCGACCATGTGCCGGTTGCGGGCGAGGACCTGGCTCGACCGGATGCCGTGCTTGCGCCACACCGTGCCCTGGGTGCGCAGGTTGTGGAGGATCGGCTGGAGCCGGTCCAGTGCCGCGGCATAGCGGGCCTCGGGCGTGGCGCGGGCTTCGTACTCGTCCCAAAGTTCCCGCAACTCGCGAGCCTGATCGGGCGGCAATAGCCCAAAAAGCCGGTCGGCTGCCCGCCGTTCCCGTTCCGCCTTGTCGGCATGAGCCGCCTCGTCGTAGACGAACGTGTCGCCCGCGTCGATTTCCACCACGTCGTGAATCAGAAGCATCTTGATCACGCGCAACAGGTCGAGGTCGGGCCGCGCCGCGTGCTCGAGCAGCACGGCGGCGAAGATCGCCACGTGCCAGGAGTGCTCGGCCGAGTTCTCGCGCCGCGAGCCGTCGGTCAACAAGGTCTGCCGCAACACGCCCTTGAGCCGATCGATCTCCAGAAGAAAATCGACTTGCCGAGACAGCCGATCCGTGACAGACATGCGTGAACTCCGGGTAATGCCAGCGAACCGAGAGCACGCGATCCTACCGAAAACGCGCCGCGAGGGCAAACGCGCGCCAGCGCGGCTTCGGGATCAGCCGGAGGTCTCCCTCGCTCGCGCGGCGATTCGGCGGGCGACGTCCGGCGAATCGATCCGGCCGGCGACGGGCACGAAACGGCATTCGCTGAGACTGCGAAACCACGTGCGCTGTCGCTTGGCGAACTGCCGGGTGTGCTTTTTGACCAATGCCGCGGTCTCGGCCCGATCGGGCCCGCCCCGAAGGTGCTCGATGACCTCGCGGTAGCCCACGGCCTGGGCCGCCGTCTTGCTCAGCGGGCGGGGCCCGCGCAGCAGACGTTGCACCTCGTCGATCAGGCCGGCCGCGAACATCGCCTCGACCCGGGCGTCGATCCGGGCGTTCAGCGCGTCGACGGGCCAGTCGAGCACGAACACGCGGCAGGCGTCGGCCGGGCGGGCCCGGTCGAACTGCCGCTGGTGCTCGCTGATGGGCCGGCCCGTCTTCGAATAGACCTCCAGCGCCCGAATGATCCGCCGCGTATCGTTCGGGTGGAGCCTTGCGGCGGCCGCCGGGTCGACCTCGGCCAGCCGGCGGTGCAACGCGCCGGGCCCCCGTTCGAGGCCCTCGCGCCGCAGACGCTCGCGCAGTTGCCAGTCGGCGGGCGGGCCCTCGAAGATCCCGCGCAAGAGGGCCTTCAGGTACAGCGGCGTCCCGCCGACGAACAGCACCTCGCGCCCCCGGGCGCGGATCGCGCCGATCGCGCCGTGGGCCGACTCGACGTACTGGGCCACGCTGAACTCGTCATGGGGCTCGATGACGTCGATCAGGTGATGGGGAACCGCGGCGCGGTCGTCGGCCCCGGGCTTTGCCGTGCCGATGTCCATACCCCGGTACAAGGCCATCGAGTCGAGCGAGACGATCTCGGCGCCGATTTGCCGGGCCAGCTCGATGCCCACCCTCGTCTTGCCCGAGGCCGTGGGACCGGTGAGAAACCAGCAATCGTCGACGGGAGGGAAGGAAGACGGCACGGTGGCGGCGGGCGGCTCGGTCTTGTCGGCGCAATGGGCTCGCGGTAATCTCTCACGTCCTTGTGTCCCATTGTGTCGTTTCGCGCCGGGGACGGAAAGAGCGACTCGATGGGCGATCCGAACAGCGGGAAGTCACTGCCCGACGTCGCGGTGAGGCGGGCCGTTCGGGAACGGCCTTCCCCGGCACCAGGTCGCCACGACCGGCTCCTCCGAATCGAACAGCAGGTCGTGGGGATCGTCGGCGTCGCGGTCGGGCAGGGCAACGACCGCCAGATCGGCGAGCATGCTGGGTTCGAGTGTGCCCAGCTCGTGGTCGCGGCCCAACGCCTGGGCGCCGCCACGGGTGCCCAGGCTGAGCACGACGCGGCGGGCGATCTGCGGAAACCGCCGGGCGACGAAACGCATCTCGGCGAGTAGGCTCAAGTCGGGCGACGACGCCCGGCTGTCGGTGCCCAGGGCAACACGCGCTCCGGCCGAAAGCAGCCCGGGCAAGGGATGTTCGGCATGGCCGAAGAAGGCGTGCGTGCGCGGGCAGTAGACCACGGTCATCGTGTCGCGGTGCTCGGCCAGAAAGGCGATCTCCTCGTCGTCGAGGTAGTTTCCGTGGACGACCAGTGCCCGATGGGCCTCGGCCAGCGCACGAAGGTAGTCGAGGGGACGCCGCCCGGGCGGAAAAATGGCCGGATTCCAGATCCCCAGGTCTTCGAGGAAGCCTCGCAGCGGTCCTCGCGCCGAGCCGAGCAGCTCGATCTCTTCGCGCGACTCGGCCAGATGCATGGCGACGGGCACGCGCCGCTCGGCCGACAGGGCCACGGCCCGATGCACGAGCGCGGGATGCACGCTGTAGGGGGCGTGCGGACTCAGCCCCGGCCGCCAACCGGACGAGGCGACGGCCAGATGGCGCTCGGCTTCGATGCGGTTTTGAGCCATGCGCTCGGCGGTCAGGCCGATCCACTCGAGAAACACCGTGGCGTCGGGCATACCGGTCTCGAAGGGCCCGGCCTGCCAGCCGACTTGCGCGATCTCGCCCAGGGCGGTCGTGCCCGAGGCAAGGCACTCTTGCAGGCCGAGGCGCACGGCCTGCCCGGGTGCGTACCGGTCGGACTGTCGAAATCGGACCACCTCGCCGACCCAATCCGCAAGCGGCACGCCGGGCTCGCCCAGCGGCTCGGCGAGGTTGCTGAATTCGAGGTGGGTGTGGGCGTTGATCAGGCCGGGCAGGATGGCCACGTTCCGCAGGTCGCGGACCTCGCCGGCCTCGGGCCGATGGCCCACCGCCACGATCCGCGGGCCGCGGATCGTCACGACGCCGCCGGGGATGGGTTCCCCCGCGACGGGAAAGACGTACCGGGCCTTGAGGCTTAACGGCTCGTTCGGATGGGAGAAAGAAGGCACGCTTTACCGCCCGCAAAATCGGGGCATCCAGAACGGGGTCATGCCGACGTCAGTCGTCGCGCCGCTGCGCGCGAAGCTGCGCGGCGTAGCGCTCTTCCTCGGTCGATTTTTCGTAGGGCAGGGCGTGGAACCATCGCAACAGCACAAAGGCCGCCACCGCGCTGGCCGCGATCACGGGCCAGCGGAACACCAGGCTGCCATCTTCGACGAACATCAGAAAGTGGGCCCCGGGCCAGCGGTCGAGCACGGCCGGCGAGATTCCTCGACTCCAGTGTGCCATCAGAAGCTGCAAGCCGTTGTGGATGAGGTGAAAGACGATGGCGGGCAGAAGACTGCCGGTTTGCACGGCCACGAACCCGATCACCACGCCCACCAGCGAGGCGATCAACTGTTGCTGGAGGATGGAGTGGGTCAATCCGAAAAACAGCGCGCTGTAGACGATGGCTCGCCACTTGTGCCCCAGATGGCGGAAGCCCGAGAGGATGAAACCACGAAACGCCAATTCCTCGCAGATCGCCGGCACCACGGCGATCAGAACGAACAGGTGCCAGATGTTCGCGTCTTGGAAGACACCCTCGACTTGCTTCTTCACGACGTCGCTGACCGGGTACAGGCGATGGACGGTTGCGGCCAATCCAACGACGGTGGGGTACAGCACAATGGCCAGCGTCGCGGCGGCCGGCAGCGTCAGCCACCGGGGGCGTCGCAGCAGCAGGGTTCGTCTGGGACTCGTGGTCAACAGCAGCGTCAGCACGAGGGCCGGCGCGGCGATTACCGCGAGCTGGGTCAGCAGCACGAGCCCCGTGATGCTCTCGACACGGCCCCACCGGGCCAACGACGTGTTGAGGAAGAAGTTGACCAGGAGGATCAGCAGCCCGCAGAACACGGCCGCCGACGCCGACGGCGTGGGGCGCCGATCCTCGAGCAGGTGGCGCACCCAGAGCGTCGGGTCGAGGCGCTCGCTCTCGCGGAAGAGCACCGATTCGGAGTTGAACTGCTCGACGGCCCAGCGGATCGCCAGAAGGCAGCATCCCAGGGTCACGGCCGACACGGGCGCGGCAAAGGGCAGGGCCTGCACGACGTTGCCTTCGATCATGCTCCGCAGCAGCAGCACGACGCCGGTCACCGGGATCAGGCTGTTGCCCAGGTTCAGCTCGACCCCCGGCGCCATGGGCAGGACCACGAGCGGCATGGTGACCAGCAGCAGGGGCATCAGGTAGTATTGGCCCTCCTTGGTGCTCTTGGCGAAGGCCGCCAGGGCCAGGCACAACGCGCTGAACAAGGCCGACACCGGCACCAGCGCCAGCGAGAGCCACACCACCGCCATCGCCGGGGGCGGGCCGAACTGCGGCAGTTGCGCCAGCACGAGCCAGCCGGTCATGCCCATGCTCACGATGTTCAACGCCGCCGTGGCCATGCTGAAGAGCATGATCGTGACCAGCTTGCCCAGCACGATCTCGCTCCGCTCGGCCGGGCTGCAAAGCAGGGTTTCGAGCGTGCCGCGCTCTTTCTCGCCCGCGCACAGGTCGACGGCCGGGTAGAAAGCGCCGGTCATGGCCCAGACCAACAGCAGAATGGGCAAAACCTTCGACCACACGGCCGCGCCGCGATGGCCCGTTTCCTCGGCCACGTCGGAGGTCGCCACGTTGAACGGCCTGGCGGCCGCGGTGGGCAGCCCCGCCGCCACCAACTGGTCCTTCACGATCTCCTGGCGCCAGTTCTGCAAGACATCGAACAGCCGCGCAAAAGCGATCTGCGACTTCTCGTTCGCCGTCGAGAAGATGATCTTCGGCTCGGGCACGGCCAGGGGAAGCGGGTCTTCGGGCTCGGTCGCCTCGGCCGGCGAGGTCTTTTCTTCGAGGCGGCTCCGGTTCGCCCGCTGGAACCTCTGCATCCGCTCGACGAAGTCGGGCGGAAAAAAGACCGCCGCGTCGTACTCGCCTGCTTGAACCGCCCTGCGCGCGGCGCGCCAGGGCTCTTCCCTTTCCTCCGGCCCGTCGCGCGGCTCCTCGGGCGCGAAGCTCAGCTCGAGCAGCCCGACCTGCACCGGATCGCTGAACAGGCGCACGTCGAACCGGTTCATGCGCTGCGGATCGACCAGCGACGGCAGATCGGCGGCGTCGCTGACCCCCTTGGCCCCGACCATCAACACGCGGCTGGGCTTCTCTTCCAGAAACTGGGCCACCTGGAAAAAGCTCATCCCCAGCAGGGGATAAAGCAGGATCGGCAGCACGAAGATCATGAACAGGGTGCGGCGATCGCGCACCTGATCGCGGATCTCGCGGGCAAGGATCAGCCTGACGTTCGACCCGTTCATCGATCGCGCCCCGCTTCCAGGGTTCGATCGACCTCCGATTCCGGCGGATGGCACTCGTCGTGCCGCGAGATGAGCTGGAAGAACAGCTCCTCCAGGTCGCGCTCGTGGTGTTGATCGCGGAGCTCTTCGAGCGTCCCCTCGGCCAGGATGCGGCCCCGGTGGATCACGGCCAGCCGGTCGCAGAGCTTCTCGGCCTCGCGCATGATGTGCGTCGAGAAAAGGATGCACTTGCCGTGGTCGCGCAGCTCGGCGATCGAGTTCAACAGGGCCCGGGCCACCAGCACGTCGAGCCCGACGGTGGCCTCGTCGAAGATCAGCACGGGGGGATCGTGGACGATGGCCCGGGCGATCGACACCTTCTGCTTCATGCCGGTCGACATTTTCGCCCCGAGGCGGTCGCGGATCTCATTCATCTGGAGGCGCCCGAACAGCACCTCCATGCGATGCCGCAGCTCATCGCGGGCGATGCCGTGCAGGCGTCCGAAATACTCGACCATCTCCCAGGCGGTCATGCGGTCGTAGACGGCCGTGTTGGCCGACATGAATCCGATCTCGCGACGGACCTGGGACGACTGGTTGACCACGTCGTAGCCGTTGATCGTGGCCGTGCCCGAAGTGGGTAGCAGCACGGTGCTGAGGATGCGAAGCGTGGTGGTCTTTCCCGCGCCGTTGGGGCCCAGCAGGCCGTAGATCTGTCCCGGTCGGGCGTGAAAGCTGATTCCTCCCAAGGCGACCAGTTTGCCGCGGCGGAGATCGGCGTAGTGCTTCGCTAGTCCGTCGACTCGGATCATCGCGGCTTCCGGGGGGCGCAAGACGAGGTTCCGTCACCCTGTAGCTTAGCTTACCGGGTTCGCTCGGCGAGGGGGGAGTGGGTCGTCGACGAGGTCGTAGAAGACGTCTCGACGCCGCGGCTCGTAGCCCGCCGAGCGAATCGCGCGGCGCATCGCGTCCTCGGTGGTGCGGAAGCGCGTGCCCGCGGCCGCCACGACGTTTTCCTCGATCATGAGGCTGCCCATGTCGTTCGCGCCGAAACGGAGCGCCATTTGCCCCACTTTGAGGCCCTGGGTCACCCAGCTCGCCTGGAGGTTGGCGAAATTGTCGAGATAAAGCCGGCTGATGGCCAGCGTTCTCAGGTACTCGAAGGCCCCCACCTTGCGCAACCCCGCCAGAGCGGTGTGGCCGGGCTGAAAGGTCCAGCAGATAAAGGCGGTAAAACCGTTGGTTTCGTCCTGGAGCGTTCGGAGCCGCGTGAGGTGTTCGATCCGCTCGGCCCGCGTTTCGACGTGGCCGAACATCATGGTGGCTGACCCGCGCCCGCCCATGGCGTGCCAGCGCCGGCAGACGTCGATCCAGCCGTCGGCCGAGACCTTGCAGGGACTGATGGCCCGGCGGACGCGGTCGACCAGGATCTCGGCGCCCCCGCCCGGCAGGCTCCCCAACCCGGCTTGCCGCAACCGGCCGAGCACCGTGTCGACCGGCAGGCCCGAGATTTGCGCCAAGTGATGGATCTCGGGTGGGCTGAACCCGTGGACGTTGATCTGCGGAAAGCGTTCCTTGATGCGCGCGAGCAACGCTTCGTACCACGGGAGGCCGAGATCGGGGTGCAGGCCGCCCTGCAGCAGGATCTGGTCGCCGCCCAGGGCGATCGTCTCTTCGATTTTCCGATCGAGCACGTCGGGGTCGATCACGTAGGCGCGCGGGTCCCCCGGCCTCCGCGAGAACGCGCAGAAGCGGCAGCCAGCCACGCAAACGTCGGTGTAGTTGACGTTGCGGTCGACGTTGTAGGTCCGGTAGGGCTCGGGATGACAACGGCGCGTGACCTCGTCGGCGGCCCGGGCCAGCGAGGCCAAGTCGGCCCGCTCGAGCAGATCGAGCCCCTCGTTGGGGCGAAGACGCTGCCCGGCAACCGAGCGATCAAGCAGGGCTTGGATGGAAGAAGGCAAGTTGCACCCCGGCGGGGGCCAGTCCTGCTCGGACGGCCAACTGGTAGAAAGTCTCGAGCCCCCGGCGCTCGCGGTCGCCCAGCCGGAACCGCAAGTGGTCGCGCAGGTACGAGCGACAATCGCTCTCGGCGATTCCCAGGCGCGGGGCTTCGCGCCGGGCAATCGCGTCGAGATGGCGCACGCCCTCGTCGCGGGCCGCGCCCAAGGCCTCGGCCACGCGACCGTCAAGCCGCGGCCGGGCAATCCACATGGCGAACACGAAAGGAAGACCCGTCCAGCGGCACCACTCGTCGCCCAGGTCCCAGACGAACTCGAACGCCCCGTTGACCGGAACCATGCCCCGGTCGCCGATCAACATCGCGGCGTCGGCCGAGGTCTCGCTCAGCGTCGCCCCGACGGGCAGGCGCTCGAGTTCCGGCTCGAGGCCGTACCGCTCTTTGAGCAGGATTCGGGTCATGGCGACGCTCGTTCGCGAGCCTTCGTCCAGGGCCAGCGTGCGGATGCGATTGACCGGCACGCGTCCGTAAAGCTTGATGCTGCGGACCGGGCCCTCGCAGGCCACGCAGGCGTCGCAGGCGATCACGTAGCCGGGCGTGCGCAGGTACTCGATCGAGGGGATCAGCGCCACGTCGAACCGGCCCGCGGCCAGACCGTCGGCCAGACGGCTGGGATGGTCCATGACCACCTCGGCCCAGGGGGCCAGCTCGTCGAGCGAGTAGACCAGCGGCCGGGAATTCAGGTAGGTCACCGCCCCGATTCGGACTCGGGGCGGGCCCGCAAGCGACGATGGCTCAACCACGCGAGGTTCCCAGAAAAACGTGCAAACCGATAATTATAGAAATCCCCTCGTCCGTCGTCACCCCCCGGCGTTCGGCGCGGCGCCTCGCCCGTTTGACCCAGCCCCCGCAAAAGCTAGGCTTCCTAGGGCCACCGAACCCGCCGCCTCGACCGTTTCGGGGGGCGGAGGCCCGGGTTGCGAACCCCTTCCTTCGGCCGGTTCCTCTCCCGCGGTCCTTTTCCGACCCATTCCGACGAAACGCCATGAGCAAATCTCCCGAAGACAGCCTGCTGGCACGTCTGGCCGGCGGCGGAGTCGACCCCTGGGCCGAGTTGGCGGCCACCGAGCCCGACCACGACGCGCCCGACGAGAAGGACGAAAAAGACGAGAAGCTCGACGCCCTGCTCGACCGGATCAACCAGCTCAAGGCGACGACGGACAAGCCGTCGTCGATCGCGGCCCCCGAACCCGAGGCCGACGAGAACGCCTTCGTGCCCGTCGAGCCCGAGTCGTTCCGCGAGGCCCAGCTTACCGACAGCGAGGTCGAGGCCCTGGCGCTGAAGTTCCTCTTGGCGCGGGGCGATGCCGCCGGCCGCGAAATCGCCGAGCAGATCAAGCTCCCCTTCGTGCTCGTCGACGAACTGTTGCGGGGCATGAAGAACGACCAGCTCGTCGTTCACAAGGGGTCGGCCCCGATGAACGACTACCAATACCAACTGACCGAGATGGGGCAGGAACGGGCCCGCCGCCATGCGATGCAGTGCGCCTATTTCGGGTCGGCCCCGGTCGCCCTGAACGACTACGTGGCCAGCGTCGCCGCGCAATCGCTGACCAAGCTGCGCCCCACGCGGGAAGCCCTGCACCGGGCCTTCGAAGACCTGCTGCTGAACAAGCGCATGCTCGACCGCCTCGGACCCGCGATCAACTCGGGGCGGGGCCTGTTTCTCTACGGCGCCCCCGGCAACGGCAAGACGAGCATCGCCGAGCGCGTCACCGGCTGCTTCGGACAGACGATCTGGATCCCCCGGGCGATCGGCGTCGACGGCGAGATCATTCGCATGTTCGATCCGGTCAACCACGAAGAGGTGCCCATCGAGTCGGCCCGCGGACTCTACGACGCGCGCAAGGTCGACAAGCGCTGGGTTCGCATCCGCCGCCCCACGATCGTCGCGGGCGGCGAGCTGACCATGTCGGCCCTCGAGGTGACCGTCAACACGGCCACGGGAATCTGCGAGGCTCCCCTGCAGCTCAAGAGCAACTGCGGCACCCTGGTCATCGACGACTTCGGGCGCCAGCGCATGAGCATCGACGAGCTCTTGAACCGCTGGATCGTGCCTCTCGAAAAGCGCTACGACTTTCTCAACCTGCCCAACGGCAAGAAGATCGAGGTGCCCTTCGACCAGTTGATCGTCTTCTCGACGAACCTCGAGCCCCGCGACCTGGTCGACGAGGCGTTCTTGCGACGAATTCCCTACAAGATCGAGGTCATCGACGCGACCGAGGCGGAGTTCCGCGAGCTGTTCAAGATCCTCTGCGCGAAGATGGGATTCGTCTATCGCGACGACGCCATCGACTATCTCATCGAGACGCACTACAAGAAGGTCAACCGTCCCTTCCGCTTCTGCCAGCCCCGCGACCTGCTGCTTCAGATTCGCAGCTTCTGCGCGTACCGCGAACAGGAGCTCGAGCTGACCCCCGAAGCCTTCGACTTGGCGGTCGACATCTACTTCTCGGTGATGTAGGGCGGCGAGCCGGTGGCTCTTTGCCTCACGGTCAACGAACACCTCGCCTCGCGGCACCGCGAAAGGTCGACGCGGCACTCGAACCCCAGCGGCTCGAGCACGCGGCGGTAGAGCACGTCGCAGTGGCGGCAGTAGTCGTGGTAGGGCTCGACGTGCTCCAGCGCGATCAGCCGGCCCATCGAGGGGCACCGGTGCATGTCGATGCGAAACAGGCCGGCCTCGTCGTCGATCTCCATGGTGAAGTCGGCGGCCTCTTCGTTGAGCGTGTGGCTCCAGTAGAGCCAGCAACCCCGCAGCCCATGCTCCTCGACCGCGCCGCGGAGATTGCCCAGGAAGCGGTCGCTCAGGTAGCGCCAGAAATCCTCGACCGCCTCGACGCCGCCCCGCGATTCGAGGTATTTGAACAGTTCGCTGTAAGCGGGGATGAACTCGGTGCAGCCGATCATGACGGCCTCCGGAAGAATCGCTGGACGCTCCGGCCCGTGGCCTCGTCGTACTCGATCAGCTCGGCCGCGTAAGGCGTGCCCTCGCAGATCGCCTCGTTGACCGTCCGGGTCGTCTCGCGAAACAGGCGGGCTACGGGATAGCCTCGCTCGCGCAGGTGGGTCACGGCCGGGCAGGCCGTCACGCGAATCCACAGCGAGTCGGCGTCGAGCGTCATCTCCACCCCGCCCCCTTCCTCCCGGTAGATTCGGGCAAAATGCTCCTCGAGGGCC
>Ga0334893_1001441_pt1 | contig 22784 bp, 22 predicted proteins | sample GraSluR3_MG_5_FD_207218 | JGI IMG/M metagenome (GOLD analysis project Ga0334893, IMG submission 207218) | Sludge microbial communities from methane-producing bioreactor in Wageningen University, Netherlands - Granular Sludge_09_05-R3 | ecosystem: Engineered > Bioreactor > Anaerobic >...
TGTGATACTGAAGTCTACCTTCCAGTTCAGGTCTTTCTGCCTGCGAGTTCCAATTATTGTTCTCTGACATTTAAACTCCTCCTCTATTTCAAGATGGCTTCGTGATATCTAAGCCTCTTGGGCCAGCTTGGTCAGCTTCTCCACAAATGGCCCTTCCAATGCTCCCACTTCAGTGATTATTGCAGTGATATTCTCATTAGGTGTGATGTCAAATCCGGGATAAAGCGCCTCCACACCCTCGGCTGCTATTCTTTCCCCGTTTATCATTGTAACCTCACTGCTGTCTCTCATCTCTATCTCAATGTCCTTTCCACTCTTGGCGTTCAGGTCAATGTTGTATTTGGATGTTGATATGTGGAAAGGTATCCCATGAGCCTTTGCAACAAGTGAAATCATGTAGGTTCCAATCTTGTTTGCAGTGTCTCCATTGATTGCTAGCCTGTCAGAGCCTGTGATCACCCTGTCAAACATACCCTTCTGTGCGATTGCACCAACCATGTTGTCCGTGATCAGGACAACTGGAATTCCAAGCTTTTTCAGCTCCCAAGCGGTTATTCTGGCTCCCTGGAAGTATGGTCTGGTCTCGCAGGAGATGACCTTTATGTTCTTTCCCTGGGCTATTGCAGTCCTGAATACCGATAGGGTTCTTCCCCCGAATCCAAACCCAGCGACTCCTCCGGCATGACAGATTGTAAGGATTGTCTCTCCGTCCTTGATTAGATCGGCTCCAGCCTTACCTATTCTTCTTTCCACATCAAGCTGCTTCTCCATAATGTCGATAGAACGCTTCTGCATCTCCTGGACCAGCTCATCTTTACTGAAGCCACCCATATCCTTGCAAAGCATGTCAACAGTCTTGTGCATATTGACTGCTGTTGGTCTTGTCGCCTTAAGGTATTCTCCGGCCTTCCTGATCTCTTCAGCATCACCCTTACTGCTGAAGGTAGCCATGATGATTCCATATATCCCTGCAAGGGCGATTGCTCCAGAACCCCTGATAACCATATCCTTGATTGCCTTTGCTACGCCCTCCATGTCCTCAAGCTCAATGTATTCTTCCTTAGGTAACTTAAGCTGGTCAAGCATAACAATCTTTCCAGCCTCATACCATGCAGGCAGAAGCAGGTCATCATTCTTAAGCTTTTCAACGTAATCCCTCAATAATTGATCCATAATCAACACTCCTTGCAATATTATTTATTATTAGCATCCGCATTATCTTTGTCTAGAATTTTAAAAATTCAACTATCTTTGCTCCAAGAAAAATTCCAATTATTCCCACCACTCCTGGCAATGTCGGCGGTGCCGGTAAAGGCAGCTTTAGGAGCGTAAATGCCCCGCCTGCCACAAGTCCTGTGATCAATGCCAAAATTGTCAAATTCATCTATTTCACCTACCTTAAGGATTAATATTTCCTACCCGGTTTTGTAACCGGTTACATGATTTCGAAAAAATTATTTGCTCCCACAGCTCTTTCTCACAACAAGCTGGGGCTTTGTTATGATCTGCTGGGTTTTCTTGCCATCATTCTTAAGAATCTCCATAAGAATCTCAAATCCCTCTCTGCCAAACTCTTCCTGTCTGTTGTCTATGGTTGTAAGTTGTATTGCATAGTATGATGCAAACTTGATGTTGTCAAATCCGACAACAGCCATGTCTTCGGGAATCCTTACTCCATTCCTCTCCAGGACTTCCATATATGAAAGAGCAAGATTGTCATTGAATGCAAATATTGCAGTCGGTCTTTTACCCTTCTCTTCAAGAAGCATTCTGGCTACATTTTTTTCAACGTCATTCTCAAAGTACATGCGCTGATCAACCTCTATCCCATTTGATGTCAATGCCTTTCTGTAGCCATCATATCTCAGCTGGTTAAGATAGTTGTCATGCTTCTCTGTACAATATGCAATTTTTTCATGCCCCAGGTCTATGAGATGCTGAACTGCCATCCTGGCCCCTTCCATATTGTCCACTGAAACGTAATTGACGGGATACCTGTATTGTACCGGTCCCATAAGAACAAAGGGAATCTGGTTGTCATGGAGATAATCCAGGGTCTTCTCATCAATATCAGCAGTTGACATTATTATTCCGTCAACATCCCTGCTTTGAAGGACCATTATGTCCTTAAGGGTCTTTTCCCTGCTGTATCCTGAATTAAGTATGATTATCTGATAGCCATTTTCGCTGGCTGCCCTTTCCGCTCCCTGGATAAGCTCCCCAAAAAATGGGTTCGAGACGTTTGGAACAATTATCCCAACTGTATTTGTGCTCCTGGTGGAAAGCCCTCTGGCATTTGTGTTTGGAATGAATCCAAGCTCCTCGATAACCTTTAGGACCTTTTTCTTTGTCTCGGCTGTCACCTGGTCACTGTTATTTATAACCCTTGATACCGTTGCCACTGACACTCCGCACCTTGTGGCAACATCTCTTATTGTAACCTTCATAATATGCCTCCGTTTCAAATGTAACCGTTTACATTTTCCTCTTGTGTCCATTCTACATAATTTCTTCGTGTATTGCAAGAAAAAAATAAGCCCTTCGGATTAATACTTCCAAAGGGTTTATTCCTTTCACTCTATTTATTATAATCTTAAACCACCATTTACCGATAGAACATGTCCCGTTACAAAGGAAGCTTCATCACTAGCCAGAAAAAGAACACCGTTGGCTATTTCCTGTGGTTGAGCAAGTCTATTAAGCATGGTCTTTTCCTTGATTGGACCTAGCACAGTTTCCGGAACTGTCTTCATCATGTCTGTCATTGTATATCCCGGTGCTACAACATTACATCTTACAGCTGCACCTTTTCTTGAAAACTCTTTAGCCCAAGTCTTTGCCATGCCAATAACACCAGATTTTGTCGCTGCATAATTTATTTGACCGATATTTCCGTATTCACCTACCACAGATGCAATATTTACAATTGAGCCAGTTCCTTGTTTCATCATCAAAGGCCCAATCGCCTGTCCCATGTTGAATGTTCCTTTAAGATTTATTTCGATAACATTATCCCACATTTCCTCTGTCATCTTATGGGTTAGGGCATCCCTGGTAATTCCTGCATTATTCACAAGTATATCAATTTTCCCATACTCATCCATAACATACTCCACTAGTTCCACTATCCTGTTTCTATCTGTAACACTCCCAATGAATCCCTCAACATTATCATATTCATAAGGTAACTCCTTAAGATCATAGCTAAGTACCCTAGCACCTTCCCTTGAAAAAGTTTCACAGATGCATTTACCGATTCCACTATTCCCTCCTGTAACAATTGCAATTTTTCCTTCTAACCTTTTCATCCTATCCCTCTTTCCATTACTGATCTAATACTACCTCTCCCCAGAGTACAGTTGTGGCGGCCCAAGTGTAACCAGTTCCAGCTCCCAAAAGCACAGTTACATCCCCTTCTTTCAATCTACCATTTTCTATCCCTTCAACAATAGAAATAAATGCATCCGCTGATTGGCAGTGACCGTAATCCTGCAGTATAAAAGAATTTTCTTCAGTTAGACCGTATTCATTTAGAATTTCATCCAACATAGATTTTTTCATGAATATTGGAGCAATATAATTGGCCTCTTCTTTTGTGTAGCCACTTTTTTTCAATGAATTATCTATGACAGTATAGAAATTTTTCAATGATACTGGATCAAGCCTATCCTTCATGCTTTTCTGGTCCTTAACATCCAGCATTATTTCATTACAACTACATCCATCATTATGAAACGCCTTGCTTCCTATATTGTAACAAGCTACATCTTCAGCAAATCTCCCATCAGTGACCATATGGGTCTCCAAAATAATATTTCTGTTTAATCCCTTTCGAAGCAGCACTGCTGCGGCCCCATCACCAAAGTTGAACATGAACCTTGATCTTTCATTTTTAAAGTTCACAAGGTCAGTTTCTTTAGAGGATGTGACCAATAAAACAGTATTAATATTCTCATCATCCCTCATCATGCTTTTAACAACCTTTAGTGAATAAACTCCAGCTGAGCATAATGAATGTATTTCAAATGCATTCGCATTAACTGCACCTATGGATTCCTGAACCTTAGCAGCAAGGTTAAAAAGATAGTAATCCTTGTATTCGCTTCCACAATACACAACCAAATCAATATCTTGGGGATTTGTATCTCCAAGGGCCTTTATGGATGCTTTTATTGCCATGTCAGAAACACTTTCATCCTCTAGAGCTTTATGCCTTCCTCTAATCCCAAATTTATTTAGTATAACATCCTCAGGTATCCCGCTTTCCTTACCAATATATCTATAATCCTGAATTGTCTCAGGGACATAAATTCCAATACTTTCAATCCCTATATTGACATTCTTCATAATCTCACCCTCAATCAATTATTATCGCTGCTTCCATACAATCTCTCTACCTCATTTCTCATTACCTTTCCCACATTATTCTTAGGAATATCATTAATTATTTTGTAGTATTTGGGGATTTTATATTTAGCTAGGTTTTTCTCAAGATGATTACGCAAATCTGAGATCTCAACGTTTGCATCTTTCTTTAATGAGATTATAGCCTTGCCTACCTCTCCCCATTTCTCATCCTTCACACCTATTACAACAACCTCATTTATACCAGGATACTCATAAATTTCCGTCTCTACCTCTGGTGGAAAAACATTTTCCCCACCGCTTATATACATATTTTTCTTTCTACCGACTATATAATAATATCCATCCTTATCTCTTACCGCCATATCTCCAGTGTACACCCAACCATCCACCAAGGTCTTTTCTGTCTCCTCTGGATTTCCCCAATAACCTGAAAATATCTGAGGGCCACTCCAAATTAGTTCGCCTGGAGTTCCATCCGGGACCGCATTCCCACTGTCGTCAACTATCTTGGCTAATGTGAAATACATAGGCTTACCGACTGATTCAAACTTATCTCTCATGTCACTAAAGCTCATAAATTCTGCAGGAGCAGTTAAGTTGTTGGGACCTGCCTCTGTCATTCCGTATCCCAATACAAACGGGACTTTCTTTTCCCAGAACTTCTCCATAATATTAATTGGAGTTGGTGCAGCCCCTGCCATAACCCATTTGACAGAAGAAAAATCAGTATCTGCAAAGGAATCAGTGTTAATCATCATCCTAAATATTGTGGCAGCACCAAATATAAAGGTTGGTTTTTCATTATCTATAATCCTAAGAGCCAGTTCTGGATCAAACTGCCTATTTAAGATAATCCTGCCACCTGCATGAAGGATTGGCAAAGTTAATAGATTCCAGCCTCCTGTGTGAAAAAGTGGCAATAATATGTGTGCACTATCCGAGTGAGATACTCCCCATGTTATAACTTCATTCATTGAGTTGAAAAGCAACGCTCTATGGGACAGCATTCCACCTTTTGGAAGTCCTGTAGTGCCTCCAGTGTGTATAATCATATGAATATCTTCAAAATCCAGCTCATCACAAAAGATCTCAGACTGGTTACCAGAAATCATGATTTCATCATACTGATCAACTCCATCAGCATTGTCAAGACAGACTAAATATTCAATATCAGTTTGGTCTGCTACAGACTTAATGCTTTCTGAATATATTCCTTCATAAAACAATATTCTTGGGCTTTCCAACCTTATCAGTTCAATTAACTCTTTGTCAGACAATCTTGAGTTATATGGTACAAATATTGTCCCTGTCTTCGCAGTGGCGTAGTATAAATCAATAAGCTCCACCCTATTTCTTGAAATTGCAGCAACTCTATCACCCTTATTTATCCCAAGGTCATGGGACAGATGATTACCTAGCTTATTAGCACGTTCTTCCAATTCATGATACGTAAAACGTCTATTACTATCAATGTCATACACTGCTTCCTTATCAGGTGTAATTCTCGATCTAAAATATGAGTAATTTCCAACCCATCCTTTGTTAATCAAATCTTTCACTCCCTACTTGTTTAATTTCTTCAGTATGTATTCAAAGTTGTCTGCCAAATTATCCAAAATCCCCTTACCTTCCTCGTCTTCATCTGCATCCATAGCACCACCTTTTCCTGCAACACCAACATTCCAATAGGTAGATCCTGGAATTATACAATCATTAGCAGTAGCCCACAATAATATTTGAGCGAAGGTGAAATTTTGACCTGCTCGTCTTGCAACTGTTACAGGCGCAACCAGTTTCCCGGAAAATGCGTTGCCTTTCCACTGATAGGATTCTGCTTTGCTTTTCATGTCATTTGCATACCATCTCCCCGAAAAGCCAGCCCTGTCAAGAACAGCCTTTAGCATTGGTGTCATGGATGAATGATAAGATGGCGAGCCTAAAAGGAATCCATCAGAATCAACCATCTTTTCAAATATCTCCATAAAGTCATCCTCGATCACACATTTCTTTGCTTCAACACATTTATAGCAACCTGTGCACTGTCCAATGCTATAATCGATGAGGTCTATATATTCAGTTTCTACACCTTTATCACTTAGTCTTTCCAGGGCGTAATTAACAAGGTATCCAGTATTCCCGCCTTTTCTTGGACTTCCATTTAATCCAATTATTTTCATTTTGATCCTCCATATTTTAAGTTTTTATATTTCATATAGGTGAAGATGCAGATTATCTTCACCTATATACATAATATGATTTTATCAATATTTTGAGACCTTTTCTACAGGTCCATTACAAGATCTAGCTTCTCATCCATATGATCTTCCTTTGTAAAAAGCGATATGGTAACTGTAGCCAAGATTGATATAGCAATTACATTAACGTACCAGGGCAATGCTCCAGGCCAGGTCATGCCCATCAATGATGCTACATTCAAAATCAATGAAAGCAATAATCCTACTGTCACACCCTTAGAGTTTGCACCCTTCCACAAAAGGCCAATTATAAATACAGGGAATGTACCGGACATTAAAGTTCCCCATCCGAAAGTTCCTAGAATTGCAACCATTTCAGCACTTGTCAATGAGAAAAGTATGGAAAGTATCCCTATTCCGAAAATAGTGATTTGAGCAACCTTCATCTGCTTTTCCTCACTCTTGAACTCTTTCCCAAATGCACTTGGTAGATCCCTGGCAATAATATTGCCTGATAGAGTAAGAAACATGCTTGCAGATGACATCGCTGCTGCCAAAACTGCAGCATATACAAATAACTGAGCATAGAGCCCAAGGTAGTCAGCATAGGCAAAAATTGCATTGTCCGCAACTGCCAAAGGATCAATCTTTCCTGTTCCAACAAGATAAAGGGCACCATATGCCACCACTAGGGCAAAGAATCCAACTACCATATGTGCTAATCCCGCATATAGACCTAGCTTAGGCATATCTTTTGGATCCTTCAATGCATACATTCTCGTAAGAACCTGAGGCTGTCCAACAGTACCAAGTATGGGTATTATTACCCATGCCATCGCTACGGATTTCGGTAAAATTCCCCATGCATTCATAAAATCAGGTCCAAAGGATTTCGAAACATCTCCTGCAGTAATAGTTCCCGCATTTGAAACAACCTCAAGTACATTCCCAAATCCACCTGTTATAACAAAGAATGACACTATGATTATCAAGCCTGCAACCACCATTACAAGCCCTTGAAATGCCTGTGTCAACAATCCTCCCACTTCTCCACTTATTGCTGTATAAACCGTTAAAACACCAAATATTATAAAGCCTGTAACAATAGGGCTCCAGCCCAGTAGGTTGTTGAATAACTCGGATCCCGCTTTTATCTGTGCTGCCAGGTAAGCAATACATCCTAGAAATATAATAACAGACATAAGACCTTTGATTAATCTGTTATTATTGAATCTCAAATCCGAAATATCTCCTAAACTAGCCACTTCTCCTATCTCAGCCATTGCTCTAATCTTTTTACCGAGTATTATGTATGCCATGGCAAAAGCTGCAGAAGATAGCATCCAAAAATTCATTGCATTTCCAGTTGAATATAATAGCCCTGGGACCCCTACCAATGCAAAGGCACTTGCTACAGCTGCAGTGGATGATAAACCAACAGCTGCCGGACCAAACAATCCTGTCCCACCAAAATATTCTTTTGCTGTATTAACCTTTCTTTTGGCCCAAAGTCCTATTAGAAGAGAAACCAAAAGCATTGCGAATGAAAAACCTATTATCATTACCTTAACAGCAGTGGTCATACTACCTACCTCCCTTTTGTCCTTGATCGATCAGTTCTACTTTTCTCTTGAATTCATCCCATTCAGATGATGAAAGCCATTCATCCTTATATAGTATAAATCCCCATGTCAATGTTAACATTCCACCAATCCAATATAGTAAGACAGTCCAGCTAAACGAAGGATGGAAGCCAAGTATAGTGAAGTTTGGCATTACTCCTGTGAAAATGTTTGCATGCATGTTAGAAAGATAAAAACTAATAACCCACACAACTGCCCACGGTATCAAGGGAAAAATCAAGAACTTCTTTGACACCTTGTGATTCACCGAAACTCCCAATACCATGTGCAGAAACATCAACAAGACTCCCAAATACAATCCTGGCATATACATTTCATACCATCCCAATACAGATATGGCTCCCCATAATAGGGCAATTGTTACGATGATTCCTGTTCTCTTACCTTGAATATCCATAGACACCCTCCTTAATTTGTTCCAAACATGATACATGAATCATGTTTCATGTTTGGATTAAAAATTTTTCTTTACTTTAATCTAACACCGCGATATTGTTTTGTCAAGAGTTTTATGAATATTGATTCATGTTTCATGTTTTTGCTCCATTTTCTTGCTAAATCATCGCCCATTTGATATCATAAAAAATTATAGATAAGAAAGGAGTTTGCCATGTATCTGGCTAATGAACCAAAAACGAAAAGGGGTCTTGAAACCTTAAAAAACATTTGTGATTCAGCTGAGAAACTGTTCAGTGAAAAGGGATATTATAACACCAGTATCAACGATATAACATCAGAAGCAAACGTTGCACCTGGAACATTCTACATATATTTCAACGACAAAAAAAGTGTGTTTCAATACCTCATTCATGATTTAAGCAAAGAGTTGAGAAAACAAATAAAAATGGAATCCACGGATTGTAAGACAAGATATGACGCTGAGTTTCAAGGAATGAAATCTTTTTTTAAGTTTGTGCAAAGCCATACTGGATTATACAAAATTATTTGGGAGTCCCAATTTGTTGATTTTGAAATATTTAAGGCTTACTATGAAACATTTGCAGAACGATATATTGCCAATATCAAATTAGCACAAACCGAAGGAGAAATGAAGGAAATGGATCCTGAAGCATTGGCATACTGCCTAATGGGAATATCAAACTTCATCGGATTAAAGTGGGTCATATTTGAAGATCGAGAAGTTCCTGATGAAACCATTGAGCAAATTATGGCCTTTATTAGGAGTGGAATATTTAACGTTGATGTGAAGTAGTACCACAAATTATTGTAATTATATTGTTTCGAAAACCTTTGGCTGACCTGTCAGGGGTTTTAGTTGTTTTTCCATGTTTACTTCATATTTCATCGAGAAATCTCATACAAAGTTTTATCTCATTATTTCCATTTCCTTGCAATCACCCTCCCCTTCCATTAAAATGTACTCATACCCTAAAAAGGAGGCCCTCTATGCTTGATTCTTTATATACCTACCTAATGGACAATCTTTTGGTTCCAGCAATAGTTATAGTTGCACTAATATTTATCAGACCTTTATTAAACAAAATTCTTGGAAAAAAGGAAATCAATACGCAGCTTGGAAACTGGGTTGTACTTTATGCATTTCTGATATTTTTCCTAAGCTACTACCAAAATTCTGACTGGTTGTTCTATCCATTCATAACTTTGGGTTCCATTGGAATAAACCTTAACCTTTTGATTGTGTCCTTCCTTATTATCACAATGGCATTTCACATATCAAGGGTCTTTACAAAGCAATTCCTTCCAAATGTCTACAGCAGGTACCAACTTGACAAGGGAGTCCAGTTTACCTTCAACAGGCTGTTCCACTATGTGATAATGATAGTGGCAATACTTATGACAGCTTCCGCTGTAGGTATCCAGCTAAGTGCCTTTACAGTATTTGCTGGTGTTCTTGGTGTGGGTGTCGGTTTTGGCCTTCAGAATATCACCTCAAACTTCATTTCAGGAATAATACTACTATTTGAAAGACCCATTAAAATCGGAGACAGGGTCATTGTTGAGGACATAATTGGAGATGTTGAACAAATCAATATGCGGGCAACAATTATCCGTTCAGTGAACAATGAGCATATAATTGTCCCAAACTCATACTTTCTTGAGGAGCACGTAATAAACCGATCCTTCGGCTCGCCCTTTATGCGGCTTGTTGCTCCAGTTGGGGTTTCATACGATTCTGATCCGGATCAGGTCAGAGAACTGCTACTAAAGGTTGCATATGATGAGGCAAAGGAAAATAAATCTGTTCTCCTTGAGCCCAAGCCCTATGTACACTTTGTTGGCTTTGGGGATTCATCACTTGATTTTGAAATCTTCGTATGGGTTTCTGACCCAAGGGATCTGATCAAGGTGAAGACCAACATCAACTTCAGGATATTCCGAATCTTCAAGGAAAACAATATTGAAATACCATTTCCGCAGCAGGACCTGCATCTTCGGTCAGTTGACCGGGAACTGCTTGAGAAACAGTTCTACAAGAACGAAAGTTAATAATTTCTACATGCAAAAAAAGGCCTATCACCATTTTATGTGATAAGCCTTTTTGTATTTTCCGCCATATCTATAACAAAAAACAAAAAGAACCGTCCCTAGTGTTTGAAAAACAAAAAGAACCGTCCCTAGTGTTTGCTAGTGTTTGTTACTTCGCCTTAAGCTCCAAAAGAAGCTGGCCTGCTGCTACTGTTTCAAGTTCCTTAGCGTGGATCCTTTCCACAAGGCCATCCATGGAGGCTGTGATCTCCGTCTCCATCTTCATGGCCTCAACAACCAGAAGAGGTTGTCCTGCCTTGACCACATCTCCAGTCCCTACAAGAATCTTTGAGATGTTACCAGGGATTGATGCACCAACCTGATATGGGTCATCCTCATCCTTCATAAGGACAGAATCAACCGACTCCCTTCTGATGGCCTCCTTGTCCTTGATCCTTATTTCCCTTCTGTTTCCGTCAACCTCAAAGACCACGGTTCTCATTCCGTCTTCTCCAACCCTTCCAATCTCGTTAAGGGTTATGACCAGCCTCTTGCCTGATGCGATCTTGACCTCGCAGGTCTCCCCCTCCTTGAGTCCATGGAAGAAAACATCCGAGCCCATCTCTGTAAAGTCTCCCTCCTTCTCCAGGTACTTGAGATAATCCTCATACACCTTTGGATAGAGTGCGTAGCTGACCCTTTCTGACCGGTCAAATTCCCTTCCGTAGCTGTTCTTGAGAAGGCTGCCTATGGCTTCGAAGTCCTCGGGTTCAAGAAGGGTACCAGGTCTTACGGTAATTGGCTCCTCCCCCTTTAGGACAAGCCTCTGCAGGTCCTCAGGGAAGCCTCCCTCAGGCTGACCCATCATACCCTTGAAGTATGCAAATATGCTGTCAGGATAGGTCAGATCCCCTCCCTTGTCCATGATGTTTTCAGGGGTCAGTCCGTTCTGGACCATGAATATTGCCATATCGCCTACAGCCTTTGATGAAGGGGTAACCTTGACTATGTCCCCCAGCATGATGTTTACTGATCTGAACATCTCCTTGACCTCGTCAAACCTGTGACCCAGACCGAAGCTTTCAACCTGTGGCTTAAGGTTGGAGTATTGTCCTCCTGGAATCTCGTACTTGTATATTTCAACGGCGCTGGACTTTAGGTCCGACTCGAATTTTTCATATACCGGTCTTACATTTGCCCAGTAGTCGTTTAGCTTTTGCAGGTCTTCAGAGGATATTCCCGTATCCCTTTCCGTGTTTCTCACAGCCTCCACAACACTGCTCATGGCAGGCTGGCTTGTCAAGCCGCTCATGCTGTTTATTGCTGTATCAACTATATCTGCTCCTGCCTGTGCGGCCAGAAGCATGCTTGCAACTCCGTTTCCTGTTGTATCATGGGTGTGCATATGGATTGGTATCCCAATTTCATCCTTTAGGGCAGAAACAAGCTTGTGTGCAGCATAGGGCTTAAGAAGTCCGGACATGTCCTTGATTGAAAGTATGTGTATTCCCCTCTTCTCAAGCTCCCTTGCCTTGTCCACATAATACTTCAGGCTGTACTTGTCCCTGGTCTCATCCAGAATATCACCTGTGTAGCAGATTGCACCCTCTGCGACCTTGCCGGTCTTCAGGACCTCATCTATTGCCACGTCCATGCCCTCCAGCCAGTTGAGGGAGTCAAAAATCCTGAATACGTCAATTCCCCTGTCGGCTGATTCCCTGATCAGCTCCCGGATAACATTGTCAGGATAGTTCTTGTAGCCCACCCCGTTTGAACCCCTAATCAGCATCTGCAAAAGAACGTTTGGAACCCTTTCCCTGATAAGGTCAAGCCTCTCCCAGGGTGATTCCTTCAGGAACCTGTAGGCGACATCAAAGGTCGCTCCTCCCCACATCTCAAGGGAGAAGAAGTCCCTTCCGATATATGAGGTCGCCCTTGCCACCTTCTTCATGTCTTTGGTTCTCATCCTTGTTGCCATCAGGGACTGATGGGCATCACGCATGGTGGTGTCTGTGATAAGAAGCTTCTTCTGGTCCCTTATCCACTGTACAAGACCCTCGGGTCCCTCCCTGTCCAGAATCTGCTTTGTACCTGTCAGGCCATCGATTGAAGGTGTCTCCGGCACCTTGGGAACGTCGTAATCTCTCTTGAAGCCCCCTGTCTCATTTACAACCTTGTCGGCAATATAGTTGAGAACCTGAAGCTCATGGCTTGTCCTTGCAGACAGGTCGAAAAGGTCAGGGTTGTCCTGGATGAAATTTGTGTCGCATTCACCCCTTCTGAAGGTTGGGTGGTTAAGGACGTTTATGAGAAAGTCCGCGTTGGTCTTCACACCCTCTATCCTTGTCTCCTTTATTGCCCTGATATTCTTGTTGATGGCATCCTGGAAATGTCGTGACCATGATGTTGACTTAACCAGAAGGGAATCGTAGTAGGGGCTGACAACAGCACCTGTAAAGCCGTTTCCGCCGTCAAGTCGTATGCCCGCTCCGGAGCTTGTCCTGTAAACATCTATCCTGCCAGTATCCGGCATAAAGTCGTTCCCCGGATTCTCTGTGGTTATCCTGCACTGGATCGCATAGCCCCTTGGGACAATGTCCTCCTGACTCCTGATTCCAATCTCCCCGGAGGATAGCTCATGACCCTGGGCTACAAGAATCTGAGCCTGGACAATATCAACTCCCGTGGTCATTTCGGTCACTGTGTGCTCAACCTGTATCCTTGGGTTCATCTCAATGAAGTAGTGGTTGTTGTCCTTGTCAACCAGGAACTCCACAGTTCCTGCACTTTGGTAGCTCACTGAGCCGGCAATCTTCAAGGCATCCTGACAGATCTCATCCCTCTTCTCCTCAGTCAGAGCAAGGGCAGGTGAAAACTCGATAAGCTTTTGATGTCTCCTTTGTATGGAGCAGTCCCTTTCATAAAGGTGCACAAGGTTTCCTTGTCCATCACCAAGGACCTGGACCTCAATATGCTTTGGCTTTTCAAGGTACTTCTCAATGAAGATGTCCTCGCTGCCAAAGGCCTTGAGGGATTCGTTCCTTGCATTGGAGTAGGCCTTCAATAGCTCCTCCTCACTCCTTACTATCCTCATGCCCCTGCCACCGCCTCCTGCGGCAGCCTTGAGCATTACTGGATAGCCAGCATACCGGGCAAACTCAATCGCCTCATCATTTGATGTTATAGCCCTGGTGATTCCTGGAATTGTAGGCACACCCACAGACTCAGCCACCTTCTTGGAGGCGATCTTGTCCCCTAGAGCCCTCATCATATCTGCAGTGGGTCCGATAAAGACTATACCTGCCTGCTGACACTTCTCAGCAAACTCTGGGTTCTCCGACAGGAAGCCATAGCCTGGATGGATTGCATCCACGCCCTTCTTCACAGCAAGGGAAATTATCTCCTCAATGTCAAGGTATGCGGTTACAGGACCCTTGTTCCTGCCAATCTGATAGGCCTCATCAGACTTTGTCCTGAAGAGGGAATTCTTGTCCTCCTCCGTATAGATTGCAACAGACCTTATGCCCAGCTCCTTGCATGCCCTGAAGATCCTTATTGCTATTTCACCCCTGTTGGCTACAAGTATACGCTTGAAATTTTTCATCATCAACACAACCTTTCCATATATTGCAAGTTAATACTTTTAATCGCTAAAATATATTATTTCTACTTTAACAGAAAAGCAGGTCCCTTTCAATAGAAATATCTTCCAAACCTTGCAAATACTATTTCCCATCCATTTCCCAATTGGAAAATCCACCCCAAAACCAGGAGGTGGATTGATTGAAATTCCATATGTCTATACCTTGCCAGGCCTTATTATTGTGGATGAAAGCCTCTTGTTGTTTATAATCAGATAATCCAGCAGCTCGTCAAGCTCAGAGTTGGAAAGCTTATGTATTTCCTGGATCAGCCCTCTCACATTATCCGACTTTATTCCTATATCGTCCATTTTCTTCTCGCTTTTTTCCATTACAACAAAATGTTCCTGGAGAACCTTCTCCTGGAGTATGTGTATCTGGTTGAGATATGCCTGATGCCTCCTTTTACGAACTGAATCAGGGCTTGTATTGTAGAGAAAGGCTATTTCGGCATCAATCAGATCCTCCTCCAGGCAAAAATGAATCATCTGTTCATCCGAGATTTCATCGAAATTCAATTTTACTCCAGAGTCCCTCATGCTCAGTAGGTCAACATAGGATTCAACCTTGTCCTTCATTCCAACTCCTCCTTTCAGAAAAGCTTATCATTGGGTATGTTTCTAGATATATACCCAGAAACAAGTAGAAAAGGCAGCCTATATTGTATTTTAAGCTATCCAAGTGTCAATCTTGTCTCCCTTCTTCCCCTAAAGGATGAAACTGTCTCAAAACCAAGGGATTTAAGGTGCTCCATGGCTTCAGGAATTCCTGAACAATAATCCTGGTTGAAATGGGCATCAGATCCAATGGTTATTGTCCTTCCCCCCAAGTCTCTGTATCTCTCAAGCACCTCCCTCTTTGGGAATGCCGTGCCAAGAGGACCTCTATGACCGGATGTGTTAAGCTCAATTCCCTTACCCTTATCTATTATCCTCTGGAGTATTGAATCTATGATATGGCTGAAATCATGGTACCGGTAATCCCTTTTGTCGAAGGGTCCATATCTTATTATATAGTCAAGATGTCCCACCACATCAAAGCCATCAAAGTTCTCCACCATCTCATGGAGGATTTCAAAGTATCTTTGATATGCCTGATTTTGGTCCTTCCCGGTGAAAAAATCTCCCAGATAAAAGTCCTTTCCATCCCCATAGTGAATGGACCCTATGACAAAGTCAAAGGGGTAGCTGGCCAGGAATTCTTCTATTTCCGTTTTGTTTTCCTTCTCATAACCGATTTCAACCCCAACCTGGACGGGAAACCCACACTCCTCCTGGAAAAGCTTCATCCTTCCGAAGTATTTCCCGTAATCAATATGCTCCATAAACATTTCATCTGTAGTCCCAAAATCCACATGGTCCGTGAACATCACAAAATCCAGTCCCAATTTCTTGGCCCCGACTATATAATCCCTTATGTCAGCCTCGCTGTCCGGCGAATAGCTGGTGTGTACATGGTGGTCTGTATATCTCATGATGCACCCCCTATTTCATTCGACCCTTCAGTTCCATATAGATGTCCTCAAGGGTTACTCCCTGGTCCACAAGAAGGACCATCAGATGGTAAATCAGGTCACTGGATTCATAGATTAGCTCCTCTTTATTGTTCTTTGCACCGATTATCACTTCAGAGGACTCCTCTCCAATCTTCTTGAGGATCTTATCCAAACCCTTCTCAAAAAGGTAGCCCGTGTAGGAGCCCTCTTTTGGATTGGCTTTTCTCTCCGCAATTATTCCATAGAGCTTGGAAATTGTATCCGCACCGGTTTCGGCCCCCATCACCTGGTTGAAGAAGCAGGAGTAGCTTCCAGTATGGCAGGCAACCCCGGACTGGTTAACCTTAAGGAGAATTGTATCCCCATCACAGTCATAGTAGAAGCCCCTGACTTCCTGAATGTTTCCCGAGGTCTCCCCCTTCTTCCAGAGGCACTGCCGGGATCTTGAATAATAATGGGCAATGCCTGTTTCAAGGGTCAGATCAAGAGCCTCCTTGTTCATGTATGCAAGCATAAGCACCTCTCCAGTTGCAATATCCTGTGCAATGGCAGGTACCAATCCATCTTTGTCGTATTTGATATCCATCATAGCCTTACCTCGATTCCCTTTGACCTCATATATTCCTTAAGCTCCCTGATTTCGATCTCCTTGTAGTGGAAGACGCTGGCTGCAAGTACTCCATCCACATCAGCCTCCAGCACCGCCCTTGAGAAATCCTCCATCCTTCCGGCTCCCCCTGATGCAATAACTGGAACTCCAACATTTGATGTGATTGTCTTAAGAAGGTCAAGGTCATAGCCCTCCTTCATCCCGTCCGCATCGATGCTGTTTATCACAAGCTCTCCCGCTCCAAGCCTTACACCCTCCCTTGCCCACTCCAGGGCGTCAAGTCCGGTGTCTATTCTGCCGCCATTTATAAAGACTCCCCATTTGCCGTCATCAACCTTTTTCACATCCATGGACAGTACAACGCACTGGGCTCCGAATTTCAGGGAAGCCTCGGTGATAAGACTGGGGTTCCTTACAGCGGCTGAATTGACAGATACCTTGTCGGCACCCCTTCTAAGGATGTCGGTGAAATCCTCAACACTGTTGACCCCACCCCCAACACAGAAAGGGATGTTGATCCTGGCTGCAACCTTCTCTATGAATTCAAGGGAGATCCTTCTGGCATCATTGGTTGCGGTTATGTCGTAAAAGACAAGCTCATCCGCTCCCGCCCTGGAATAGTATTCACCCAGGACCTCCGGATCCTCAACATCGACTATGTCCGTAAATTTCTTTCCCTTGACAACTCTTCCATCCCTTACATCGAGACAGGGTATCACTCTTCTTGTCAGCATTTAAGAACCTCCTCCAAATCCAGATTTCCGTTGTAAAGGGCCTTTCCAATTATTGCCCCATTCAGACCCATACTCTTGAGCCTTTTAACATCCTCCATGGTTGTAATCCCCCCGGATGCTATTATCTGAAGGGACACTGCCTGCTGAAGGTCTCCATACATTTTGAAGTTGGGCCCTCCAAGCATTCCGTCCCTCTCTATGTCAGTATATACAATCCTCTTCAGTCCATATGACTCCAGCTCCCCGATATAGTCCAGGGCCCTTGTGTCTGATACATTCTCCCAGCCATCAGTGGCGATAAGTCCACCTATGGCATCGATCGAAACTACTATCCTGTCACCATACTCATCCAGCATCTCCCTTATCCAGGTCTTGTTCCTAAGGGCTGCAGTCCCTATGATGACCTGTGAAACCCCAAGGTCCAGAAAGGTCCTTACACCTACAGTATCCCTGATCCCGCCACCAAGCTGGACTGGGATCGAGACATTCTTAAGGATCCTCTCAACCACAGGCTGGTTTATCCTCTTTCCGTTCCTTGCTCCGTCCAGGTCCACAAGATGCAGCACCTGAGCTCCTTTTGCCTCCCATTCCAAGGCAACCTTCACCGGATCCTCACCGTACTTTGTAACCCTGTCATAGGAGCCCTGGGTAAGTCTTACACATGCCATGTCCTTCATATCTATTGCAGGATATATTATCATAGTATGATCTCCCCCAAAGCCTTGAACAGTCTGGCCCCAACATCTGAACTCTTTTCCGGGTGGAACTGAAAGCCGATTACATTTCCCCTTCTCACTATTGCCGGAATCTTTTCCCCGTATTCTGCGTAGGCAAGGATCTCCTCACCATTTGACCTGGCATAGTATGAGTGGACAAAGTAGACAAAATCTCCCGTGGAGGTATATTTTGTCAAGGGATCCTCCTTCTCCACCGTAAGGTTGTTCCAGCCCATGTGTGGGACCTTTGGCATCTGCTCCAGCTTGACGATTTCTCCGGGAATAAGTCCCAGGCCCTTGTATTCTCCATTTTCAAAGCTCCTGTCATACATGAGCTGCATCCCAAGACAGATGCCTATTACATATGTGCCCTCCTGACTCTTTTTGATCAGCAAATCCGCCAGACCGCTATCCCAGAGGGCGTTGGAGGCATCCCTGAAGGCCCCCACTCCAGGAAGAAATATGGCGGATGCGGAAGCTATCTCCTGTGGATCGCTGCTTATCCTGGTCATGATACCCTGCTTTTCCAAGGCTGTCTGAAGGCTTCTGAGATTTCCCAATCCATAATCCAGAATCACAATCATTACAAAACCCCCTTTGTACTCTTAACTTCACTTCCCACTATTAGGACAGCATCCTTCAAGGCTCTGCCCAGACCCTTGAATACTGCCTCTATCCTGTGGTGGTCATTCTCGCCTCTCATTAAGTCAATGTGAAGGGTTATGCCGGCTGAAAATGCAAATGCCCTCAAGAATTCCCTGAAGTCCTCCGTGCTCATATCCCCCAGCCTGTCACTGTTGAATTTCAGGTTATCAACAAGAAAGGGACGGTTTGAGATGTCAATGGCCACCAGGGCAAGGCTTTCATCCATGGGGGTGATTGTGGATGAGAACCTCTGTATCCCCTTTTTCTCACCCAGTGCCTCCTTTAGTGCTGCCCCCAGGGAAAGCCCCACATCCTCAACGGTGTGGTGACCATCAACATGGAGGTCCCCTTGACACTGAAGCTCCAGGTCAAAGCCAGCGTAGAATGCCATTGCCTTTAGCATGTGGTCAAAAAATCCAATCCCAGTATCAATATTTATTTCCCCAGACCCTTCAAGCCTCAGGCTCAGTTGGATCCTGGTCTCTAGTGTACTTCTCCTTACATTAGCTTCTCTCATTTTACACCTCCTGGATGGCTTTGAGTACTGCGTCGTTTTCCTCCGGTGTTCCTATGGTGATCCTGTAGTAGCCCTGAAGGTCTCCTCCAAAGCCCCGTATCATAATCCCCTTTTTGGAAAGGGATTCATCAAGCCCATCCTTTGCCGGGAATAATAGGAAGTTGGTATGTGACTCAAGAGGCTTGAAGCCCTTTTTCTCAAGCTCCACCTTCATCCTTTCACGTTCGGACTTAATCATCTGGAGATTACCCTGTGTTACCTTATCCTCAAGCAATGCCCTTGCCCCAATCTCCTGTGAAAGGACGTTCACATTGTAGGGTGACCTGACCCGGTTGATGTAGTCTATGATCTCCCTGTTCCCTATCATGTAGCCTAGCCTTATTCCCGCCAGGGCCATGGCCTTTGAGAAGGTCCTTAGGACCACCAGGTTAAGCTTATCCCTGGTGTCATCCACCAGGGGACAGTCTGAGAATTCAATGTATGCCTCATCAAGGACCACCATGGCATCCACGGAATCGACTATCCTCCGGATGTCCTCCCTGGCGAAGAGGGTTCCCGTGGGATTGTTGGGGTTACTAATTATTACAAGCTTTGCCTTCTCTTTTCTTGCAAACTCAATGAATCCATCCACATTAAGCCTTTCCATTCCCTCCAGGGGATATTCCTCATAGCGACCCTTGTGGATAATGGTAAAGATCCTGTACATGCTGAAGGTTGGAGAGATGCTGACCACTGTCTCCCCTGCATCAAGGTATGCCTTCATCACAAGCTCGATGAGCTCGCTTGATCCATTTCCAATCAACAGCTCGTCAGGCTCCTTGTTGAGCCTTTCCGAGAGCAGGTCCCGCAGCCTGTCACTCCTGTCCACCGGATAGCGGTTCAAGCCCTCCATCCATTCCACTCCCTCGTTGGCATCAAGCTTTATCCTGTATTCCATTTCCTTCACGTCATATGCCTTGAGATTTTTGATCTCTTCCCTAAGATACTTGTACATGTCAGTCCTCCATTCTCACCCTTATTGAATTTGCATGGCCGGTCAGGGCCTCGTCCCTTGCCAGGGTCATGATGTCACCTGAGGCTTTTTCCAGAGCCTCTTTTGAGTAATATATAAGAGAGGTCTTCTTGCAGAAGTCCTCCACCCCAAGGGCTGATGAGAATCTCGCCGTCCTTGAGGTTGGCAGGGTGTGATTTGGTCCTGCATAGTAGTCACCCACCGGTTCAGGTGTGTATTCCCCAAGGAATATGGCTCCAGCATTCCTGATTCTCTTGTAGTCCTCAAGGGGATTCTCCGTCAGGAGCTCCAGATGCTCGGGAGCCAGCCTGTTTACAATATGGAAGCCCTCCTCCATGCTATCCACGACTATCAATGCACCGTAGTCGGCAAGGGCCTTTTCCGCTATCTCCCATCTCGCAAGCTCCATAAGCTGTCTTGAAAGCTCCTGTTCAATCCTCCCTGCAAGGGAGTCTGAGTCAGTCACCACAATGCTTGCAGCCCTTTGGTCATGCTCTGCCTGGGCTATGAGGTCGGCAGCTATATATCTGGGGTTTGCCCCTTCACCGGCAAGGACCACCACCTCACTTGGGCCTGCTATCATATCTATTCCAACCATTCCGGACACCTTTCGCTTTGCCATTGCAACATAGATGTTTCCAGGGCCCACAATCTTGTCAACCTTCCTTATGGTTTCAGTCCCATAGCAAAGTGCACCTACCGCCTGGGCTCCTCCCATCTTGAATATATCCGTAACACCCAAAAGGTCTGCGGCCACCAGGACCGAGTCCCTGATCCTACCGTCCTTGCCAGCCGGTGTGGCGATCACAATCTCCCTGACCCCTGCCAGGTTTGCCGGAATAACATTCATCATTACAGTTGACGGGTAGGATGCAGTTCCACCAGGGACATATATTCCAACCCTTTCGATCGGGTTGACCAATTGTCCAAGAAGGATATCATCCTCCTGGACAATGAAGCCCTGGTCAACCTGATTTTTGTGGAACCTGGTTATGTTTTCTATGGCATTTTCCATTGCCTTCCTCAAGCCGGGATCAATATTCTCCCTTGCCTCCTCAATTTCCTCCCTGGTGACCCTGAGATTCTCCAATTCGTGTCCATCATACATTTTCGTGTATTCCAAGAGGGCACTATCACCCCTAAGCCTTACATCATCAAGTATCTGGTCAACCCTCTGAAGAACCTCAGGAGAATCCATCTGGGTCCGATTCAGTATCTTCTCAAGCTCTTCCATACCATCTATCCCATTAATCCTCTGAATCATCTACTCACCTCCCAATATCCTCTCTATTTCCTGTATTATCCCGTACTTGAACCTGTAGCTTACCTTGTTTACAATCAGCCTTGCGCTTATGTGATCCAGGTCCTCCAGGATCTCCAGCCCGTTATCCCTTAAGGTATTGCCCGTCTCCACTATATCCACTATTACATCGCTGAGGCCTATCAGGGGTGCCAGCTCCACAGACCCGTTAAGCTTGATGATCTCAATTCTCTGGTCCCGGTTCTCGAAAACCGATTGAACATACTGGGGATACTTGGATGCAATCCTCAGTACATCATTCTTCTTGTCGGAAAGCCTGTCCTTGAAGCCGGCAATTGCAAATCTGCATTTTCCGTAATCAAGGTCCATTATCTCGTAAACGTCCTTGTTCTCCTCAAGGATGACATCCTTGCCTACAATTCCAAGATCCGCCACTCCCTTCTCAACATAGGTGACCACATCGGAGGGCTTGACGAAGATAAAGGTTGTCTTGCCGCTGATGTCCTTAAATACTAGCTTCCTGGAATTTTTCTCCCTTACGATCTCCATGTCCGTGCCCTTGAACAGCTCAAGACCCTTTTCACCAAGCCTTCCCTTGGCTATGGCTATGGTAATATTGTCCATTATCTCCCCTCCTCAATCCTGATGCTGGTAACAAGGTCCAAATCAATCATAAAGCCGATTGCAGGTACCCTAAGCCCAAACTCCTCCGTCAAGCGGTCATACCGGCCACCGCTTAGGATCTTGTTGGGTACCCCAAGGCAGTAGCCCTTGAATATGATCCCATCGTAGTAATCCAAATCAGGTAGCATGGAAAGGTCAAACTTTATCTCACCTGTGGTATACCTTCTGTTGAAGGATTCCATAAGCTTCTCCAGCTCGTCAATTGCCTCACTCATTTCCCTGTTCATGGGGTATGCCTTTGCCATCCGGATTACCTCCTCCATATCCCCCTGCAGATGGAGGATATGCTCCAAAGCTGTCCCCTCAAGTCCCAGACTTTTAAGCTTAATTCTAAGCCCATACCTATTCTTCTTGGAAATCAGGTCCCTGACTTCAGACTCCTCATCCAAATCCAGCTCCAGCTCCTTGAATATCCCATCCAGGTATTTGCTTGAGCCCAGCTCCAGGATCACAGGCTTGCCAAGGGTCCCCATAAGGCTGGTGGCCATTTCAACTATCTCCTGGTCGGCAGCCAGGACATCCTCCCCCAGGGATTCAATCCCCATCTGATAGTTCTCAAGGATCTTCCCCCCGGGCTTGTTCAGATAGATCTTTGAGTTGTAGTAGACCTTAAGGGGAGGCTCACCGTCCCATTTTGAGAATATCTCTCCAAGAACGTTTGTGGTTATGTCAGGCCTGAGTATATATATCCTGGAATTTCCACTGAGCACCTTTACAGTCTTTGAGGAATCCTGCCTGAAGTTTGAACGGACATACAGGTCGTACTTCTGAAATATTCTAGGCTCTATAAGTGAAAAGCCCCTTTTCTCAAAGTA
>Ga0334893_1001452_pt1 | contig 22659 bp, 21 predicted proteins | sample GraSluR3_MG_5_FD_207218 | JGI IMG/M metagenome (GOLD analysis project Ga0334893, IMG submission 207218) | Sludge microbial communities from methane-producing bioreactor in Wageningen University, Netherlands - Granular Sludge_09_05-R3 | ecosystem: Engineered > Bioreactor > Anaerobic >...
GAATATTATCTTATCTTTAGCCTGATTTCCCTTAAAAATCCTAGGTTCTATTTGTGTTGTCCTCCTTTAGCTCATCTGGTTGATATATTTAAATATCTCTTCTTGACATATTACCAGATTGCTTATGTTCTGAATCATAAAATCCACCTGCAAATTCCAGGGGAATGTTATGTATTTTGCCTTATTAAGTTAACATTTTGTCAATCAGATTACAAGCCATTAATTTATTCTTAACAATTCTTAATTTTCCTCACTGTTTCAAATTTTCTGACTATGGGTGGCTAAAGTCCGGAAAGCGGATTCACATACCTTCCCCTAGTCTCTGTATTGGATCCATACTGTATTGCCCGGACTGGACACCTATGTATGCAGGCCAGGCAATGCACACACCTGTCCTTAACCCAAACGGGTTTCCCTTCCATCATTTCTATGGCATCCACAGGGCAGTTTTTCTCACACAGATCACAGCTTGTACATGCATCAGTTGCATGGAATTTTTTTGTATTTCTCCCCTTTCTATAGAGAGATCCTGCCAACATGGTCATTATCCCAGGCATTGGCCCTTTGATCCTGTTATAATCTCCCTTTTTATCTTCCTTGATAAGATTCAGCATCCATTTCAATGATTCCTTGCTGTTTGTGAGCATTTTATCCTGCTTTTCACTTTTCTGTACATCGTAAAGGAGTATGTAGTTATCAGGCATCTCAACAGAGAATACAAAATCCACACCAACCCCCTTGCTCTGAATGAGATCTTTGGCAATCTTGGTGGAATCTCCAGTTGTGGCTCCACATGTTGCAAGTACAAAGCACCGGCCACCCTCCTCAACCCGAATTTCCACCTTCTCCAAAAAATCCTGTACGAGGGTGGGAAGTGAATAGTAGTAGACCGGGAACACCAAACCCAGGATTTCACCTTTACCAATTGTGATTTGACGGATATCCTTCTCCATGAATTCAGTTATGCCCATGACTTCTTCTCCCAGTCCGCTGCCTAGTGTATTTGCTGCATAGAGACTGTTTCCAGTACCTGTGAAATAAAATATCATCGTGCTTCCCTCCTATTCCTCTTTCCTTTCATTTCTTGGTCCAAAAAAATATTTCAAGGGATAGACAAACTTTCATTAAAAATCTTGCTATAATAGTATTATACAGTAAGTTGATTGACTTATTAACCTATATTGGAAATTGGATTGGTGATTTTATGTTTTCATATGAAAGATGGGCGGAAAGGGAAATGCTCCGATGGATGGGATTAATGAGAAAAAGGCCATCCATTGTTCAAAGCATCTCCAAGGGAACGCAAAGGAGAATAAACTCCTTGCTCCCAGAAAAATATCATGAATTTGTTACTGGAGCAATCAAGAATATGACAAAGGCAACACTATATGGCTCCAAATTTGGAATAAATCCTCCCCTTGTTGGATACACACTTAAGGAAAGGGAAAGGATTCTCAGGGATAAGACCAAGATGTATACCGCAACTGCCACTGTTGAAGGAGCTGCAACCGGTGCCGGGGGCTTCATGGCTGGACTTGCTGATTTTCCACTTCTTATGGGAATCAAGATGAGATTTCTCTTTGAGGTAGCCGCCATTTACGGCTTTGATGTAAATGACTACAGGGAAAGGCTCTACATTCTTCACATCTTTCAGCTTGCATTTTCAAGCAAGAAGCATGTGAACAAGGTTTTTAATATAATGGAAAATTGGCAAGAGTACGCTGACACCCTACCTGAGAATCTGGATGATTTTGAGTGGAGAGATTTTCAACAGGAGTACCGTGACTATCTTGATATCGCAAAACTCCTCCAGATGCTTCCAATTGTTGGAGCCCTTGTGGGAAGCTATGTGAACAACAAGCTCCTAAAAAAACTCAGCGAAACAGCAATGAATTCCTATAGGATGAGAATATTGAAACAAAAAAGGGAATGAGTCGCCGGGGACGGTTCTTTTTGACTCATTCCACTTATTTATAGAATTATTAACCAACTAGATATTACTCCTTTAAATCAATCCAACAGGTTGGGGTGTGTCCTTTTATAGACAACCATCTTGTACTCCTTTCCATCAAATGGACTTTGGTCTATTACCCTTCTGTCCTCAATAAATCCGCATCTTTGAAGGACGCTGATGGACTTTGAATTGCCCTCCTCTGTAAAGGCTTCAAGCTTCTTGAAATTAGCTTCCCTAAAGGAATAGTCTACAACCTCCCTCAATCCTTCTGTCATTATTCCCCTGCCCCTGAACTCGGGAACGATTCCAAAGCCTAGCTCCGCCTTCTCCTCGTCAGGGTAGATGTTCCATATGCTAATGGTTCCGATTATCCTATCAGATCCTTTGTCCTGGAGCCCCCATACAATCCACTTGTTCTCATCGACTCCCTGGTTCATCCGCCTGATGTAGTCAATTGAATCCTCTAGGTTTTCATCCGGTCTGGTGTCTGTATATTCATGCATCGAGGGATCCTTTCTCATGTTGAACACATCATACATGTCCTCCTCTTCCTTAAGCTTTCTGAGAAACAATCTTTCAGTCTCCAATTCTGGAAAAGGGTTGAAATCTATCTTCATTGCCTCCACCTCCCCATCTTTTATACCTCTGTACATTAGATATACCCCTTTTACATGGTAGCATGTAAGAAAATCCTGATGTTGTGCAAAAACTTCTTTACCCCCTGGGGGTATTGTGGTATAATAGGTCCATATTGAAAAAAATATTTAGATGGAGTGATAAAATGTCTTTTATGAAGGTAGAATTTCCAGGTGGTCTTCGGGTTGATGCAAGGTCCTCAAGGCACCTTATAAAAACCGACCAGGGTGGCAGCGACCCGACGCCCTTCGAGCTGTTCCTGGGATCACTGGCAACCTGTGCAGGAATATTCGCACTGGGTTTCTGCAAGAACAAGGGTATCAACACAGAGGGTCTCGATATTTCAATGGACCTTGAGATGAACAGACAGACTGGAATGATCAACAAGGTGATCTACGATGTGAAGCTTCCAGAGGGCTTTCCTGCAAAATATGAGAAGGCTCTGATAAATTCCATTGAGCTTTGCTCAGTTAAAAAACACATGATGACTCCACCGGAGTTTGAGGTTAAAACAACATTCTAGAGAAAATCCCCCTATCCTAATTAGGATAGGGGGATTTTTCTGTCCCTATGGAACTTCTAGTTTGAATCCAGATCGATCATTTTAATGGCTGGTATCATTCTGTTATCTGATGAGTGGTAGATTAGCCAGTCTCCAAGACAGGCAAGGCCCTCCACCCGTTCTGTGTCTGCTTCAAGAGTCTTATCAAGGCCAAAATGGTCCATCCTGTAGAGTCCATCACCGGGATAGCCCACTTCCTCCCCTTGAAGGGAATAGAAAATCCCAACTTCTGTTATTATATAGGTTGATACATCAGCATCAATTGGAACCTGATAAATGTCAGGGTCCGTTCCCTCTGTTCTGATCAGTCTGTAGTCACCATCCATGTAGTACCAGTAGTCCTCCCACCTGGAAAGGTTCCTCACTGAACTGTCCGTTTGGAATTCAAACCTTCGGTCCCCACCTTCCATATTGACGCTTTCAACATAACCCCTATCACTTTCCATATAACTATAGAACAGTCTGTTGTCATATACAGCTAGGTCTGACACATTCTCTCTAATGAACCGTTCCAGGTTCTGACCGTTCAGGTCCATTCTGTAAATATTGTGGTTGTCATGAAAGTTAATAAAATAGATCCAATCTCCAATGATATGGGGTTCCATCACATAGCCTTGCTTGTAGATGGCCCCTTCCCCTGTACCGTCAATCCTCATCCTATTATAGGATTCACCACTGGAATAGAATACCCAGTCGCCTGCAACATTGAGTCTGCTGACTCCATGTCCCCCACCCTTTTGGATCAGGTAGTCCTTTAATTGAAAGTCCTTGTCCGTCCTTACCAGGTTCATGTGGTCCTCAACATATATAAAATAATCCTCCGTCTCCACCCCATAGCCGTAGTTGTTTGTGTTGTCCACAGTATTTCCAACTTCTCCAGCTCCACCTTCTATAACAGGCTCAATATTTCTCATGGTATGGTTATGGTATCTTATTTTCATGTCCCAGTAGATTCCAGACTCAAATATCACCGGTATTGAGAGCATGATTACCACCAAAACAAAGGCTCCAAACGAAGCTATTCTTCTCATCCATTTACTGGTTTTTCCCTTAAGGTCCTTTGCCAGCTGGTCAACATAGTAGCGGGGACCTTCAAGTTTTGCCTTATCATCTGAATATTTTATTATCACAGTTTCCTTGCTAAGCACATTATATGGAAAATCAAACCTGGGCTTTAGGACCAGTTTGTTCTCAGCACTTTCAACAACTCCCCACCTGGAGTTCTCTTTTAGCTTTTCCAGCCAATCCTTATCCTCCAGGTCTTCCTCTCTGGTCTTTTCTCTATAGCTGCTGATGGTTGCCATGGTCACGATCACAAGGTATGGAACAAGAATCCTCCACAGATTATCCATCTCATAGCCCAGGATTATAACATACAATCCATAAAGGAATAGGACTATTGGCATTGTAAAGAACAGTAGCCTCTTCAAGGCAAGGCCTATCAGGTTATCGGGTAGCTTCATTGTACACCTCCGCTTAAGTTAGAACTTTATTTCGTCGCGTTCATTGTACCTTAATTTTTAGCCATTTACAATATTTGCAGGTTAATTCCATGATATGATGCAAAAAACCATTGACCTATGGTAAAATAAAAAAAACATCAGAGGAGAAGGGGGGATTCCATTGTGAAAACATACAAGGACAGATTTATAATTTATACAAACATCCTCTTTTTCGGTTGGATTCTTTCATTTCCACTCTATGGTCCAGTAAGTACTGGCCAGGTGTCCCTAAGCAATGTTACGGGAGCTTCACCAGTGGTGTTCTTTGTTCTATTCCATCTTGCAACATATATTCTGGGTTGTTTGCTTTTTAGGGACACGGCAATGTGGCTTAAGCAGATGAAACTGGGAGTGACCTCAGCTTTACTGGTAAACCTCCTCCTAATATCATCCACCCCAATTGTTTGGATTATTGGCTTTTCAATTCTTGGCGTAGCCTCTGCCATATTTGTCCTGGGATGGAGTGTTGTCTATTCACTTTCAGGCAGGGAGAATAAACTAAGGCCAATCATGGTGAAGATAATACTTGGGGCGAACGTAATCCTGCTTGTTTTCACACTCTTGAGCCAATATCTTGATTCCTTTTGGTTGCTGATATTATCAAATGTTCCTCTGGTCCTTGCAGCCTACTTGGTTTACAGTTACAAACCGGATAAGTCCACCCAGATCATGGTTCAGAAGACACAGATACCAACTCCAAAACTTCTTCTGCCTTTGCTCTGCTTGTTTATTCTCCTGATATATGTAAATGGGGGCTTGATGTATTCTGTTTTAATGCCATCATTTTCATTGAATATTGTTTTCGGAAGCTACTTTAATTTTGTAACATATATTGTCGTTCTACTCATTATCCTGAAGATGGGAAGGACCCCACCAATGTCCATTTTTGTATATCTTGGCCTTGCATTACTGGGCTTGGCATTTGTGATTTACGCAGCTTTGGGTACACAGGGCATCGCACCAATCTTGTCCGTGGGCCTCATAGAGACTTCATTTGCTCTTCTGGATGTATTCCTGTGGGTCACATTGGGAAGTCTTTCATTTGTTTATGGGGTCCCATACAGGATTTTCGGACTTATCCTGGCTGCAAACGTACTTGGAATTCTACTTGGAGACCTTACAGGTGGATTGCTGATAAGATCTGGTGAAAACATCTATCTTATAACATCCCTTGTTTCCTCCGGGAGTGTTTTCCTGGCCATCATAACCATGCCGTGGATGACAGGCATCATAGACCAGAATTTGAATACTGCACACATTGATTCCTCTAGGGATCCTGGTGAGGTGGAGCCCCATGAGATCCTTCTCAGGTACCTTCCTCCAGACCTGACCCTTACCAAAAGGGAATCTGAGGTCTTAAACCTAACCCTTCAAGGCCTAACCATAAAAGACATGGCCCAAGAATTGTGCATCAGTGAACACACAGTCAAGACACACCTGAAAAACATCTACAACAAGTTCGGTGTCAAGAGAAAGCAAGAATTAATACTATTAGCCAACCGTACAGAAAACGAACTCTAAAATTGGCCTCCAATTCCAACATCCCACTTTAAGTGGGATGTATTTTGTTTGGTTTTAAAATAGAATGGAGTTATGTAGTTGTCAGCATTCATCAGCCATGGTGAGGCAATGTAAAGCAACCAAGAAAGAGAGGTCGGTATATGATAAAATCTGGTAACAAACTTATTTTTTTCCTTTGTTTAGCGCTGGCGGTAACCATAGTTGCGAGCAAGCCCATTGAAGTGGAAGCACAGGGAGGTGCCTGGGTTCTGGACAGGGTTGAGTACAATGATGCCAATAATGCAAGTACTTGGAGAACCACCCAGCCAACAAGACTTTCAACAACGGACCATACATACGCCAACTTAAGCACCGGCAAGCTGGATTACTTTTCCATGCGTGGACCAAATCCAAGTTCAGACTCCACAACCAACAGAAACATGCATGCAACTTACACTTGGAATTCTCCTCCACAAGCCATACCATCTGAAGGAACTGTTACAATCTCAATGAATAGGGATGTAAAGAGCAGCTCTGAAGGAGGATGGTACGGAGGTCCCTCAATGCAGATCGGATACGGTGCAGTTGGAGCCACACTAAAGTATGGGGTGTACAAAGGTCCTGACGGCAATGATTACACCACCCATGTTTTTGCATCTACTTCAGGAGCCGGAAGCAATGCTTACAATTCCTTGGGATCCTTGAAGGCTGACCACACCTTCAAGTTTGCAAGAGGGTCAACTGGTGCTGCTGATCAACAAATCCGAGTGGTTTTCAACGCTGGTAGCTTCCTTTATTACGAAAACCACATTTATAAGTGGCAGGAAAATACAAGTCCATCACCAACGCCAACACCAGGCCCTGGAAGAGGCTTTTCAGACCTTCCATCCAGTCATTGGGCCTATGATACTGTAATGGAAATGGTGGAACTGGGGGTTCTCTCCGGCTATCCGGATGGAACCTTCAGACCCAACAACACCATATCCAGGGCTGAGTTTGCAAAGATAATGGTCATGACCCTGGATCTGCAAACAGCCAGGCCATCCACTCCGTCATTTGCTGATGTAGACAGGTCGCACTGGGCCTATGAAGTGGTGGAATCAGCAAAGACATATCTCACTGGATACAGAAACAATGCCACTGGTTCAATGACATTTATGCCTAACAACGTGGCTGTAAGGGAGGATGTTGCTGTTGCAATAGTAAAGGCCATGGATTTGGGAGATGCCAGTAGCAATATGACCCTTCTCAACCAGTTCTCAGACCAGTCCCAGATATCACCGGGATTGAGAAGCCATGTTGCCATTGCAGTTGAAAAGGGCTTTATGAGAGGAACTAATGTTGGGTTTGAACCACAGAAGGCGCTTACAAGAGCTGAGGCCTGCACTCTGTTGTCTAGATTGATACAACGTACAGATTCAGGTGTGGAAAAGATCACCTTCTAATTGTTCTTTCCAATAATTAAAGGACCCGTGTGAATTCACTTACACGGGTCCAATTTCTATTATATATTTATACTATATGGTATTCGTAGCTAACTACTCCCTCTACCTCCATAAATCCCCCTCTGTCATAAATGCTTCTTGCTCCCTTGTTGTTCTCATTTACGGACAGTATGGTCCTTTCAAAGCCAGCTTCATGGGCAAACCTCATGGCTTCCCTAAGCAGCATGCTTCCTAGTCCCTTGTGTTGGTATTCTGGCAAAACAGACAGTGAACCTATGTTCACAACCTCTTTTCCTTCATATTCATCCTTGATGCACCTTACTGTACCAACTGGCTTTCCTTCATGCCTCAAGAGCATCATGCCCCCAGGAAGATAGTCCTCCTTGTCGGAATAGGTCATGATCATTTCAGTGCATATTGGAATCTCATTTCCTGTTACAAATGCAAACGCCTCATTTCGTACCTTACACCAGCCTGCATAATCCTCTTCCAGTTCTACAGGTTCTATTTCATATCCTTCAGGAATCTTATCCTCAGGTACAGGAGCATCATCCCTTACCATTAAATATACAAATCTTTCAGCCTTGAAGCCCAGGTCCTCCATACGGCCCATCAGCTCAATATTAGATGATGGGACAAAAATGTATACCTTCTCCAGATCAATTGCATGAATAAGTATTCTGTGGAAGATGGTGTCATAGACAGCCCGATTGTTCTTCTCGGAATAAAGTATCCTGAACCTTGCCCTGTTACCTCTCCTATTGTATTCATCGATTATCAGGGATGCAGCTGCCACAACCTGTTTTCCCTCCATGTAAAGGAATGTAGGATTTTCAGGGCTGTACTGGAAGCTGTCCAGGTCCTCCTCATAAAGATTCGAATCATCCACCTGGTCCCTGTGCTTTCTGCAAAAATCTGTGAAATCCTTTAAATTTTCATTGTTAAGCTCTACTATTCTGCCTTCTAATTCCATCAATCCACCCTACCTTTCCTTGTTCATTTTATGGTACTCCATCGAATGACTTTCTTCAAATCCACAGGACCGGTACAATCCAAGTGCCGTATCATTTTCAGCATCCACTTGCAGGAATATGTAGGTTGCCCCAAGCTCTTTGAGCTTTTCAACAGACCTTAGCAACAACTCCCTTCCAAGTCCTGTTCCCCTGTACTCCGGAAGTATACCAAGTCCAAAGATGCCTCCCTCGCCATTGACAAGATGGAGATGTGCCTTTCCTACAATATTACCCTGAAGTAGGGCCATATATACACTAAATCCTCTCTTTTTTTCAAGTTCGATGTCCAAAAGCTCCTGATCGGTAAGGTCCTCGTTGAAATATATGGCGTTCTGTCTGGCTATCTCCCTTGAATCATCATTGGTCGCTTCCCTTAGGACCAGGCCCATTGTAGACTTTTTCGCTCTTTCAAACAGGCTGTCAGAAAGAATCATTTCATACTCTGTGTGATCATAAACCGCTCCTGTGTTTTGGATGAAGCTTTTACCCGCTACTGATTTTCTATCGGTCAGGAGCAGCATTTCATTGGAATTTCTTATTTCCCACTCCATTTTCACGCGGGAAAGGAGGTCCCTGAATATCCCCCTTCTCCTGTAGTCTGGATGGACCATGCCATTCACCTCTATTGGCCCTCCTCCAAAGTCGTCAATACCCAGGTAGCCAATAAGTCTATCACCATCCCAACAGGTGAACTCATCAAGCTTTCCTTCAGACCTATCCTCAAGGGTCCCTGCCTTTGCAAGCTTGTAGTCAAGCTCAAGCTTCAGCCTTACATCATCTTGCTTCCTGCAAATCTCTTCCAGTTCTGATACAGCCTCATACAATTCCTTGTTCATCAAATTTTTCTCTTTGTATTTTAATTCTGACATAATTGCTTAACCCCCTGGTTATATTGTATATCAAAGCATGGCTTCTATCAATTTTCTAGTGTATTCGTGTTGGGGGTTGTCAAGTACATCCTCAACATCTCCCATTTCAACTATTTCTCCATTTTTCATTACGGCAATCCGGTCACACATATGCCTGATGACCTTTATATCATGGGAAATGAAGAGATATGACAGGTTCAACTCCTCCTTGAGTCTTATCAACAGGTTAAGTATCTGCCCCTGCACCGACACATCCAGTGCTGATACGGGCTCGTCACATACGATAAGCCTCGCCCTTGTGGCAATTGCCCTGGCTATTATTATTCTCTGATTCTGTCCTCCACTAAGCTGGCCTGGTAGCTTCCATCTTTCAGAGGGTGACAGTCCAACCTGCTCAAGAAGCCTTTCAACCTCTTGGTCCAGTTCGCCATCCTTAACGATTCCATGTATCTTCAGTGGTTCTTTCAGTAGCTCGTCAACTGTCATTTGTGGATCAAGGACATCGTTTGTGTATTGGAATATGATTTGGATATCATTCCTGTACCTCCGCATCTCCTCTTCCTTCATTAAGGTTATATCTTCTCCAAACAGCTCAATCCTACCACCGCTGGGCTTTATCAATCTCAGAACAAGATTTGCAACTGTACTCTTCCCTGACCCACTTTCACCTATCAGTCCCAGGGATTGGTTTTCAACAAGCTGAAAGGAAACCTCTTGAACAGCCCTGATTACCTGCCTTTTGGAGAATGCACCACTTTTTATTATGTAATGCTTTGAAAGCTTCTCAACTCTTAGAATCACCCTCAAGGCCTGTCACCTCTTCTCATATCTTATGCACCGCACTCTTCTTCCATCCAAATCTATTTTTTGAGGAATTCCCTCTCTGCAGGCACCCTCCCTTAAGCTGCACCTGCTGTAAAAAGGACACTCATCCCTGAACTGATATGGAGTTGGAGGGGCACCCTCTATTGTATACATGGTTTCATCATCCTCTGCCAATGAGCGGGCACACCTAATAAGCTCCTGTGTGTAGGGGTGAAGTGGAGAATTCAGCATCTCCTCTATGGTACCCTCCTCCAATACCAGTCCCGCATACATAACCATCAGCCTGTCACAAAGATACCTGGCAACCCCAAAGTCGTGGGTAATGATAATGACTGACATCTTATTTCTCATGCTTATGTCCTTTAAGAGGTCCAAAATTGTTTTCTGAAGTGATGCATCGATTGAGCTTGTGGGCTCATCTGCAATTAGAAGCTCGGGGCTGCATAGAATGCACTGGGCGATCATAATCCTCTGATTCTGACCACCACTTAGCTGGAAGGGGTACATATGATAGATCCTTTCTCCATCTTCCAAGCCAACCTCTTCCAGGGTCCTAAGGATATGCTCCTTTGAAACCACCCTTCCATGGGTCTTTAGGACCTCCCCAAGCTGTTTTCCAATTCTTTTATAGGGGCTTAGGGCTGCTGATGAGTTCTGGAATATATATGAGATCTCATCTCCCCTAATCCTCTTAAGGTCTTTTTCGGACAACTTAAGAAGGTCTCTCCCCTTGAATATTGCCTCTCCTGAGTCAATACTTCCCAGGGATTCATCCACCAACTTGATTATAGAGCTGGATGAAACTGTTTTTCCACTTCCAGATTCTCCCAGAATCCCCACTATCTCTCCCTTTTTCATGCTGATGTCAAAGCCCCTTACAACCTGAACACTGCCCTTGTCGCTGTAGAAGGATACCTTTAAATCCCTTACATCCAATAATTTGTCTTCCATATTTTCAGCCCCTGATATTTCCACTTTACCCTCTCCATCCATCAATAGTTGTTTCTGTTGATCACCTCAAGGAGTATGCTTCCCACCTCTTGGATATTTCGGGTCCTTTTCCCCGTTTCACGTGTCAAAAGGTGGATTGTGGGGATTCCCCTTTCCCAGAACATTGCATTGTCTGCCTGACTCCCGGTGAAATAGTATTCATTGTCCACAGACCTTGTCTGCAACTGGGTCAACTCCAGCCCTTTGCTCTCGAGTATCTTTTGGAGGTGGTGCCCCATGCTCCATGCAAACTGCCTAGTGACAGGAGCCTGGGCCGAGCTGAAATGTACCCTGTCAAACCCCGTCTCTACAAGTCCGGTAAGGTCCAGATAGACTTCAACCTTGTTGGGACTGTAAGGAAAGTCATTAACCATGTAATTGATTCCGTGCCGCTTCTCATCAATTGTCCCATCCAGGAACATGAAGATTATGGATCGTTTGTTGCCTCCCTGTTCACAAAGTCTCTCCATAAGCTCCAGATTGAACTGGAGCAGGCTGCTTCCATCATCCCTTGTATAGTTGTAGTTCATGCCCACAACTATGGCTTCATCACCAATATTTCTATCTTCTCCCCTTAGGATCCCCACAACATTTCTTCCCTTTTGTTCAAGAGGCTTCACTGAACTATATATTGAAATTCTGGAATCAGGATTTGATTCAAGGATTCCGGCAATATCCCTTGAAACAAGTATAACCGAGAGTTCATCCCTATCATCCGTAATGAATCCGTCCATTCTCTCATCCTTTTCAGCTACAAGTAGAATCCCCTTTATATCAACCTTCTCAGTTACCTCCCCAATGAAGTGATCAATTGACCTTTCATTGTAGAAGGCCTTGTCTATGAGAATGAACTTATCTGCAAAGCCACTAAAGTCCTCAATATTGAAAAGGTCAACCCTTGTGGCATCGTATACGAATCCATGATCCTCATTGCTCCTTGAAGTGGTAAATTTGAAATCTGCATTTGGAATAAGCTGGAGGATTTCATCACCAGTGTCAATTCCTAGCCTCTGGTCTTCTATCATAAAGGACGAACCTATGTCATAGGTCATTACATAGTCCTCCCTCAAAGGTTCAATTCCAAGCTTGACCATCCTTTCGGTTATACTCTCGACTACCTGCTCGATACCCCCTGACCCAATTATCGCCTCCTGTGGATGGCTTGCGGGATCAGATTCCAGATTTATGCTGTAGTCACCCTTATTTGCAAAGCTAAGTGCAGTAAATGAACCGATCACTATTATTATAGCTGCTGCAAACCTGATTTTCCTCTTCCTGTCCACCATGTTCCAGACATAATTCAAATCAAAGGAAATCAGCTTCCTGAAAGCAAGGGGCATTCTGGAATCCTTCCTCTGAATTATGTTTCTTAGACCTTCACCGAAAAGATTGAAGCCCAACACGCTGATAAAAAATGCCAGGGCAGGAAAGATAACCGCCCAGGGTGCAGTGCTTACCAAAGTCCTTGATGTACTGAGCATGCTGGCCCATTCCGGTTCAAAGCTTATATCAGTGTTTATAAGAGCTCCTGATGTTGTATCGTTTATGATCCCAAGATTACCAACAAAAATCGAAAATATACCCAGCTGCATGATCATGGAAAGATTTCTTGCAATCTCCATAAAGAACAGTATTACAAGCTCAGGTCCAAGGTGGGGTAGCACATTCTCCAGGGCAATCCTTGATTTCCTTTTTCCGATTGCAACCTCGCCTCTTATGAAGGGCTGCTGTAGAATACCTTCGACCCTTTCTGAAACAAGGCTCCCCAGCTTAGGCCAGCTCACCGCTGTAAGTATTAGAACAAAGGCGATTATGGAGCTTTGCTTGTCCAGATTTGCAATAAATCTTAGCTTTAGAAGGATAATCGATATCAGCAGAGCGGGAATGGCAGAAAAGATTATGTTTGACTGTCTGATCACAGACCTTGCAAACCTGTTTCCAAATCCCCCTAGAAGTGCAAGTGGAATTGCCACCATAAACTGTCCCACTGCAATAAGAACTCCAAGTGATATGGTCAATCTTGTCCCATGTATTATGTAGCTGAAAATGTCCCTTCCCAAATCATCGCTTCCCAGCAGGTAGTCCTCTCCTGGAGGAAATGGCGCTCTTTCAGCGGAAAGCTTACCATCCTCGTGGATAAACCTCATAAGCTGTATTGTATAGGGGCTGTTATCGGTGAACATATCTGGGAATGACATGACCAATAGGATAACTACAAGTATTATGGTTCCCAGTATCAAGGGTAGATTAGGCTTTTTCATTTATTGGCCCTCCTTGTTTTCAACGGATTGATAAGTCTTGCAATGAACTGAAATCCCATTGTGGCAGTGACATAGACCAGACCAAGAACCACTGCAAGTGGAACAAACCTATAAACATCCTGTCTGCTGTTGAAATACAGAAGGTAATAAAGAATTCCCTGATAATTGAAAAGCCACTCAACCACAATCATGTTTGTCAGGAGCATGGTCATAATTGCAGGCATTGTATCCACAATCTTGAATAGAACTGCCGGAGCAAGCTCCGTAAAAACGGTCTTTCTCCTTGAAAAGCCCTTTGCCATTGCGTTTCTGGTATAATCCTTGCCCATCTCACCCTGGACAGTGATAAATGTAATCCTTGAAATGTATATTGTTGGGATTATCGAAAGGGTGAACAGCGGTAGTAAAAAGCCCTTGATGTACTCCATTTCACCAACTATGGGCATTTTTCTGAACACAAATATATAGCCCAAAAGTGTAAAAAGTACAATCAATACATCTGGTATGGAGAAGAAGACCAGTGTTCCTAGGGAACCCAGTCTTGATTTTCTGGACCTGTATCCTTCATACATTCCTCTGAGTATTCCCAAAAAAGTAGAAATCAGGAGAGAGGCAGAAATAAGCATAATGCTCTGCTTGCTTGAGTTGTAGATTATCTGGAATATATTGCCTGTTCCCGTAAGCTGATAGCTTCCCGGACTTAACATTGTCCTTATGTATATTACACTCCTCTTTATTGTCAGATACAAAGAAAAATTCGACGATATACCCTTGCTGGTAGTTCTAACATCAGTGCCAGGATCAATATTTGCAAGAAGGGAAAGCATGAATATGGCTATGAACAAAGACACCACCAAAGTCATACCCTTTCTCAGAAGGACTGCTGGAGTAGAATAATAAATGCTTTCCAATGTCCTTCCAAAGACTCTTCTGTTTGGTTCCCGGTTATAGGCAGCGACAATAAAATAACTTACCAGGGAACTGAAAGTCACTATTGCAACTAACACCTTCTCAATAATAGTGAGGTAATCAAAACCCCGGTCCCTGTAGATATCCCTCTTGATGTGGTTAAGTAGAACCAATGCTGAGTTCTCAAGGGTATCCCTTTCTATATTCTCAATCGTATCATCATATGTATCCTGAACATCTGCAGTATCACGCAAAAGTACTGCTGGTGCCTTGCTGTCGTTGAACTGGTTTATGACACCTGTGATTGAACTGTCCTCAACAGCCCTTAAATCAGCATCCTGTGAGTAATCAAGAACCCTATCCCTTAGCATGGCTCCATTGGCCATGTGTGCTGAAATTTTGATCCCCTCCAGGCTTTTTTTCCCCAGACCCTCAAGATGGATCAGGGAGGAACTCTCCATGGGAAAGACCGGATAGTCGATGTAGTGGCTTGAACCGGCAAGCTGCTGCTGTTGACCGTTCCACCCGACGAACACCACCGTTTGGTAGGGAATACTCTCCTGGCTTGCCATCACCCTTGCAATTTCAAGTATTGTGGCTATGCCGGAAGTGTAATTTACCACACCAGGAAAGTATTTACCATCAGTTCCCTCCCCCAAGCCGTCAATGTTTGCTGATATTAAAAGAACGCTTCCATCCGTCCCTTTTCCTTCAATCTTTCCCATGATATTGGCAGTATCAACAATTGGGAAACCCATGTCCACCTTTATCCTGACCCCTCCAAGCACAGGAAAAGTCTGTTTTTCATCTCCCTTGTCCCCACCTTCCACAAGGCTTCTCAAGTCACGATAGGCTTTGTTTGATATGTAGCCGGTCAAGATTGATTGTCCTGTTTTTCCTTCAACATTTAAAAACTTTTCAGAAGCATACCTTAACTGCCTCCCGAAGATGTTTGTATCGGCGCTTAAGAGTATCCCTTCTCCACCTGCCTGGATTACATATTCCTGGTGCTTGGGAAGGAGTCTGTTGGCTTCGATTATTACAATCCTATTCCTGATCAGCTCAGGATCGGTCCTTAAGAGGTCACTACCCAGATAAACCAGTTCACCTGAAAAGTCTATACTCCCTCCATTCATGGATGGAAGGGCATTGTAATCCTCATACATGATGAGTTCTCTGATAATTTTGCCATCATCTGAAACCACTTTAAATGTTGGTTCTGTATCTATCTTTGGAATCATAACGGAAAACGGCTGATAATATGTACCATCTTCTCCTGCAGGCTCAATTCCTAGCTCCCTGAAATGGCTCTCAATATAGCGGAGGGCTTTTTCATCTCCCTCCGAGCCTGCCAGTCTACCTTCGTAAGCCCCTGATGACAGCTCCTGGATGTGATTTATTATATTATCCGTGTCCAAAATGGTTTCATCAAAATCCTTGTCATTCCAGAGCAAAAATGTAGCTGTCAAGACACCTGCCATAAAGAGTATGTATTTAATCCATTTTCCAATTTTGTAGATACGCAAGATATTCACCTACCGTCGACTGTATTTTAAGTAATTCCGCCTTAAATTCCTACATCATCCCATTTTAAAATTATATCGCACTTTTAAACCACATTAAACCGTATTCTGAATATTTGCAGAACTGTAATTGTTTTGTAATACATTCACCATGTATTATAGAGAATTCATATTGACATCTGTCAATTTATAAGATATATTAGTAATTGTATTTAATGTCTAGTGAATTAGTCGGAATACGATGATGAGAAGAGTAAGTCCCTATGAGAACTTGCAGAAAGAGAATCCCTTGGCTGTGAGGATTCTTAGTTTGATGGGGACCCAAGTGCATCTCTGAGTACTGGATCGAAGTCATAGTAGATTTCAGCGGGTATGCCCGTTATAGCATTAGGGTATTGATTGTACCTAATTTTGAGTTTATCCATTTTTTTGGACAAACAGAGTGGAACCGTGGAAGTTAGCTTTCGCCTCTGATATAGAGGCGAAAGCTTTTTTTGATTTATTTTTGACTTGCACAGCTCCACCAGGTCATTCCAAACCCTCCAGACGTATCACTTAAGAGTCCAAGTATACTACACTTAAGGAGGAGAATTATGAACACATTTTACACTATTTTAGTTTTACTGGCAGCTACAGGGATAGTCTTCGCGCTTTCCCAGATGCAAAAGAGACACATGTCCTTTACCAGGAGGGTCTTGACTGCACTGGTTTTGGGTATTTTGTTCGGGGGTTCACTACAGGTCATCTTTGGCTCTGGATCAGATGTGGTTTCAGCTTCCTACAGCTGGATCAGCATCATTGGCTCAGGCTATGTGCGACTTCTTAACATGATAGTAATTCCTTTGGTATTTGTTGCAATCACAACATCCATCGTCAACCAGGACACAAATGCCCTCAAGAAGAGTGCGGCATCCATATTGCTTGTCCTGATACTGACAACCGCCATTTCGGCTGGTCTGGGTGCAGGTGTAGCAGGTGCATTCAACCTAAGCTCCAGCGACCTTGTGGCAGGTCAGGCGGAAGCATCAAGAGGAGAGACCCTAGAAAATACCTTGAATGAATTTCAGTCCAAATCCATACCTGAACAGATTGCTGAAATCATACCGAGAAATATCTTCTATGCAATGAGCGGACAGGGTTCATCAGCAACACTTTCTGTGGTTTTCTTTTCAGGATTTCTGGGAATTGCCACAATCGGCCTGAGAAGGAAGAAGCCGGAAAGCGCTGAAGCCTTCACAAAATTTCTTAACGTGCTTCATGACATTGTAATGAGAATGGTCACCATGGTCCTTAGACTTACTCCATATGGCGTTTTCGCATTGTTGAGCAGATTTGTATCCACTTCAAACTTCTCAGAGATATCGAGGCTTTTCGAATTTGTACTGGCCTCCTATGTTGCAATAATGTTAATGTTCCTGATACACCTTGCTATTCTTTCAGCCTTCAGGCTAAGCCCGTTAAAATACCTTAAGAAGGGAAGCGTTCCCCTTTCCTTTGCATTCTCATCCAGGTCTAGCGCAGGGACATTGCCTATAAATGTTGAGACTCAGACCGAAAGATTCGGCGTGTCAAAGGGTATAGCCAACCTTTCCGCATCCTTGGGAACCAGCATAGGACAAAACGGATGTGCGGGAATCTACCCTGGAATGCTGGCAGTTATGATTGCTGTGGGAACTGGGGTTCCAATGGATGCATCCTTCTTTGTACGACTGATTCTCATCACGGCCATAAGCTCCTTTGGAATTGCTGGAGTTGGTGGAGGGGCGACCTTTGCAGCACTGACAGTTCTGTCTTCCATGGGGCTGCCAGTTGGCCTTGTGGGTCTGCTTATAGCAATCGAGCCTCTCATTGATATGGGAAGAACCATGCTGAATGTTTCCGGATCCATGGTTGCCGGTCTTGTCACTGCAAGAAGGCTTGGAGAGATTGATTTGGATGTCTACAATAGGGATTTCATTGATTTTGAACAGACTGCTTGAAATTTAGGCTCTTATGATCTGCCCACGGGGACTGACCCCGTGGGCAGATTCATATACCCAGTGCAATTTTGCAGGTGTCCAGCATTATTCCATTGTTGTCGTCCCAGGTGGTGTTCAACAGTACTATAACCCCGATGTCTTCATCCGGAAACCTTAAGTACATTGAAAAGTATCCACTGTTTAGATTACCCGGATGCCCGTACCAAAAGCTTTCATAAAGCTCTCCAACATAGCAGCCATAGCCATATTTGTACAGTGACTCCACTCCTGCATCAATCATTACATTGGATGACTCATCATTTAATAGCTTCCCTGCTCTTAGGGCACTGTCGAAGAGGTACATGTCATATGCGCTGGAGTAGAGATTACCTGAACCATAGGCATGGGACATGCTGTAAAATTCCTTTTCTACAAACCCAAAGCCATCAAACTCATACCCAACCGCAAGGCCTTCCACTTCATCCCTCCGATCCACCACACCGGAAGACTTCATCCCAGCAGGTTCAAAAATATTTGACCTTATGTAGTCCCCGTAGCTCTTTCCGGAAGCCCTCTCAATTATTGCTGCCAGGAGCTGATAACCTGCATTGCTGTATTTCATTGAACTGCCAGGGTCAAAAAGTAGTGACCTGTCACCAATTTTCTCCACAAGTTCATCAAATCCTATGCTCTCATATGGACCTATTGCACCAGCATCTGTAAGGTCTCTGATCACTCCTGATGAGTGCATCAGAAGATTCTCGATTGTAATTTCATCACCCCTATATTGACCCGGGATATGTTCGGAAACCTTGTCCTGAAGTGAAAGCCTACCTTCTTCACATAGCTGCATGACAGCTATTGCGGTAAAGAGTTTTGTTGTGGAGCCCAGCATTGTCTTTGTATTCTCATTAAAATCAGTGCCATTTCTAAAGTCTGACTTCCCACTACTCTTGGCTGCGACAATCCTCCCACCATTGGTTATTATTATTGTCCCGTTGATCCTTTTATCCCCGTTGGCTTCATTGAAGGATCTGATGTACTCATCCAATCTGGCATTAATTCCCTCATTTACTGACCCTGTCCTTGAACATCCAGACAGGACCATCGAAATAATAACCAAAACAACCACAGAAGTTATTCCCTTCACGCCTACCTTAAACATGGCTTTCCCTCCAAGTGAATCCCAGACACATAATTAGACTCTAATCTGGTCCATACTCTCGACTACTATCCAATCGTCCATATTGCTTGCCCTCTCATAGGAGAAGGGTTCAACCTCCCTTACATCCTCCAGCTCAACAAGACACAGGTATCTCTTTCCAGTCCATCGTTTGGACTGTGCCGGAGTCAGCATCAGCTTGTCCTGGTTCTCCCTGATGAGAAGCTCCGACTCCTCAGGTGTGAGTTTATCAGAGTGGAAAACCCCTTTTACAATTCCCAGGGCCTTGATCCTTCCACTGCCATCATTTTCAATGAGATAGACCTTCTCACCGGCACGAACCTTACCATGGGGGAGCTTCCTTCCTGCCGCCCCTCTTATGAGCATTGATTTTTCACCCTTCAACAGCCTTTCAAGTTCCCTTGCCTTTGAATCACAATATGCCAAATGTTCCATCTTGATTCCTCCTTTACCTTTCATTCCAGGTTAATCCCTTCATCCTTGCCACTGCTGCCAAGGTCATTAAAACAATTAGGACAACCGTCGGAAGTATCGTCCCAGCTATCTGCAAAATCGATCCTGATCCCATTTTATTTGCCTCAATCAATAGTCCTGATGGTAGATATTTTTCCATATTGAATATGCTACCCAAAAAATGCATTCCATATACAGTTGCAAGTGTAGCAAAACCTGTTGGTATAGGTCTTTTTACACTGACTCCCCACATGAGAATACAGCTCAATAGAAAAAGCATATATACTCCCTGTAGTATTCCACTGATTATCACAGGACCGGGATCAAGTTCAAATGAGAACAGGAGTCCCGAGTACACATAGGTTGCAAATGTTGAAATGCACTGAACCAGGCTGAGAATCAAACCGAAAACCAACATCTTGGTACCGATGACCTCCCCATACCTCTTACCCGAGCACAGAGGTATAACCAATGTGTTTTCACTGATCTCCTGAGCCAATAGCCCGCAAAGAGAGAAGGCAACCACAATGGAGCCTATTTCAAATACGTCTCCAATATAGCTCTGGGTACTTTCCCTTTGACCCATGTTTATCATGGTTGCCAAATCCTGGCCAGATACTTGACCCAGCTGTGATTCAAGTATCATTGGCAGGACAAACTTGTACATCAGGGGAGTTGAGATAGCCAGGAACAGAAAGCTCCCCAGCAGAACCACCAATCTGCCGCTTCTAATTGCATATGTCCATTCCTTTGCCATGCTGGACCTCATTTGAAGCTCACCTCCTGTAGAAATATCTCCTCCAGGGATGACCTTTCCTTAATGAATGTCTCAACCTTAACCTGATTTTCAACAAGCGCACCCATCAATTCCAAGGAGGCCAAAGAGGATCCATTGGTCTTCACCCTGATTCCTTCCTCCCTTTCCCAAAGGTCAACAACACAATCCAGTCCTCTGATTTTCCCAAGCAATTCTTTCTCAACCTTACCCTCAAGGGATATTACATAGACCCAACCATCATTGAGTCTCTTAAGCTCCCTTATGGGCTTTTCAACTGCAACCACTCCATCTCTCAAAATTCCTACAGTATCACATACCCTCTCCACATCGGAAAGGATGTGGGTTGAGAATATTATGGTCCTTCCCGTCCCCTTCAAACTCAGGATAAGGTCCAGCACCTGTGCCCTCCCCTCTGGGTCCAGAGCTGAAGACGGCTCATCCAATATCAACAGCTTGGAGTCCCTTGACAAGGCTGCAGCAATACCAAGCCGCTGCTTCATGCCCCTTGAGAATCCTCCTATTCTTCCTTCTGCATGTTTCTCCAACCCCACCATGCAGAGCAGGTCCAGCACCTTTTCTGAATCCTTCCCTTCCATTAGGTACTCCAGAGTTTCCCAGGCAGTCATCCATGGATAGAATCTGGGTTCTTCGGGTAGATACCCAATTTTAAGATCTCCTGGATGTCCTATCAGGGAGGTGTCTTTTCCATTCACCCTGCAATATCCACCATCAGGCCGTGATAGTCCCGCAAGGATGTTTAGGGTGGTTGTCTTTCCGGCACCATTCTGTCCGATGAATCCGTAGATTTCTCCCTCTCTCACATTCATATTCACTCCATTAAGTACCTTTTTTCCCCCGAAGCTCTTGTGGATATTTCTTGCCATAATCATCTGTACTCCTTCTTTCTCCCTGCAATCAGAAATGCTATGGGCCCAACAAGGTTGACAAAAAGGCATATGAGTATCCAAATCCACCTGTTGAGATTCTCAACACCTTCCCTGTAAATCTTTGTTGCGCAAAACATGAACATGCCAACCTGGAGTAGAATCAAGGGCATAAGCATCATCACCAGTTCCCTGGTTATAACAAATCCTTCCATTTGCAAAACCTCCATCCAACAATCACCTTCTCATGCGATCACTAAAGTTTGTCCCCTCTTCCCGGGTCCTCTTGGAAGGTCCCTTCTTCAGTAACCTCTACATTGCTGAAGTAGAACAACTCGCCAAATCCCTTGATCATTGCCAGGGCAATAGCAATTACTATAAGTATCTTCGCCAGCTTACCCATAATATCCCTCCGTTCAGTTAATTTGTATTCCTTCAACAGTATTCTACATCCCTCACAGGTAATCTGAACAGTTACTGCAGTCATAAGTAGAGTAACTACTTTCAAAAAAAAGAAGAGGTCGCCCTCTTCCCTTAAAAACCCATCTTTTTCAGTTGCAGAACCGCCTTGGCCCGATCATTGACTTCAATCTTCAGGTAGATCTGGCTGATATAGTTCTTTACAGTTCCAATGGATAGATACAGGTCCTCAGATATCTCCCTGTTGGTCATGCCCTTCATCATCAGGGAAATTATCTCAAGCTCCCTTTGAGTGAAATCACCTGTGGTAATCCCTGAAGAACCTTCTTCCCTTAGTCTTGATGTAATCTTTGCGGCGACCTTGCCTGGGAGGATGATGCTGCCCTTCATGCCATCCACTATTGCTTCTATCAGTTTGTCACTGCCAATATCCTTAAGCAGGTAGCCTGATGCACCATAGGTCATGGCTTTTATTATATACTCATCGTCGTCAAAGGTTGTCAGCATGATGACCACAGTTTCAGGAGCATCCCTCTTGATCAGTCGGGTGGCTTCCACCCCGTCCATCTTCGGCATCCGGATATCCATCAAGACAACATCGGGCCTGATTTCAAGGGTTTTTTCATAGGCACTGGCACCATTTTCAGCCATGTCCACCACACTTATTCTTGTGTTCATCTCCAGTAGGGCCTTCAACCCATCCAATATTATCCTTTGGTCATCAGCCAGTAAAACCTTGATCCTATTCATGATCCTCACCTCCAACAGCCCTGCCAATGGGTAGGGTGATCTCAACAGAAAATCCCTCTCCGGGACCACTTTCCGTATTCATGGTACCACCAACTCCCAGTACCCTCTCCTTCATGGTGGTAAGTCCAAATCCATACACTATCTCATCGGTTCCAACTCCATTGTCCGAATATGTCATGCACAACCTTTCCCTGAAGTCCTGAAACAGAATGTCCGCCCTGTTTGCCTTCCCATGCTTAAGACT
>Ga0334893_1001459_pt1 | contig 22604 bp, 24 predicted proteins | sample GraSluR3_MG_5_FD_207218 | JGI IMG/M metagenome (GOLD analysis project Ga0334893, IMG submission 207218) | Sludge microbial communities from methane-producing bioreactor in Wageningen University, Netherlands - Granular Sludge_09_05-R3 | ecosystem: Engineered > Bioreactor > Anaerobic >...
CGTTATGTATATTGTAACACATAACGATGTAAGATGCAAGATAATAATGGCGTGGGACCCATGTTTTTCAATGGCTTGAGGCGTTTTTCATCATTGCCTCGTTATGAGTTTTCCGGGAATCCAGGATGTATGAATGATGTGCTGTTAGCTGCCTTTAAACTCAGTTCACCTTAACCTTGAATTCTGTTTTTACCGTTACTTCTTCCTTCTGGTCCATGTCCAGGCAAAAATCCGTTACCGCCGTAAAGGTGTAGTCCCCGGCGGGCAGTTTCAGTGCTTCCTCCGAAAAGTACTGCTCCCAGAACTCAAGGTCCGGGTCTTCCTGCGTAAATCCGCCGCTTTTGGAAAAGGGTATCGTATAAACCTCGCCTTTCTTTAAAACCGTCTCCTTTAATACGTTCAGGACAATGTCACTATTTATAAACTTGCTGCCGTCATGTATCAGGTGGTGAAAATACGGCTCCCCCGACCATATTTTGACGCTGTCGTTTTCACCTATATACTCAATGGTCGAGTATACTTCGATTTCTTCATCCTCATCATACTCCAGCTTATCAATATATGTTTTCACTTCAAAGTTTTGATCCCTTGCTTCAAATACCAAAGGCTCCTCTTCTATGTCTCCCTGGCCAGCCCCGGCCTGGGAACAGCCTGCCAGGATTAATGCCATAACCAGGATTAACATGTATACTTTCCTCTGCTTCATACAGCCCACCCTCTTTTTTATTTGTTATCTGTTTTGACGGTATCGCAATCGGCAGAGTTCCAGTAGTTATTGCTCATATACCACTTTCTTTCTTAATGTCAGGTACAGCACCACTACTATGCAAGATACTGCAGGAGATACAAATACAAGAATAAAATCATGCAATAGGCCCACAGCTTGTTGATTCAAGGCGCTTAATGCCTTAAACCACGGATTAATATTTGTGGTAAAAAGGCTGGGCAGGTTTATTATCAACATCATAGATGCCATCAATACTGCTATCCTCCAAAAATTATTCCGGACAAGTCTTTTACTCAATTTAAAGTAACCTGCTTTTCCTTCTTGAGCTTTTTTTCCTTTTTCTATAACCGAAGCCAATGGTGCAAATTCATATATTATTACTAAATATATGGAAGGTACTGCAACCATCAGCAGCAGCAAATACTTTAATACCTCTGTTTTTGCAGTAAAGAGCACCCCAAGTGCGAAGAGTACTGATGGTAACATAATAAGTATAAAAATGATAATCGTTCCAATGTAAGTCCAGACACTCTTTTTAGACTTTTCAAACGCTTCCCTAAATGTGATTGTCTTACCATTGTAACGGTTGGAAATGCAGATATACATTGTTACAGCCAGCTTCACCTGAAAAAATGCTGCAATAAGAGATATTGCCAGGGTAATTACAAGGTATGCCGCTCCAGCCCCTGAAACAGTTCTAATGTATGAAAATACAGTATTAATAATTGAAATAAGAAAACTAATCAGTGATATTTTGAGTAAAAGTTTATAATTGTTCTTATATAAATTTAAACTTTCTTTTACGATCTCGACCGTTTCCAGCTTATAAACATCAGGCCTTTTATTTTCCATGATTTCACCTCTTGAAGTATTTATTGCACACGACTATTATATTCTACCTCCAGCAAAAATGGTATTAATCAGGCAAATTATTCAGCATTATAATCCGTTTGCCGGTTTCTTAATCTGTTTACTCTGTTTTCTACTTCCCTTAGGTGCTGTTCCTGGCTGATACTAGGGTCTTTTAATTCAATAAACTGTTTGCATGGTAATTCATCACAATCACCACATGTTTTGAAATCCTTTTCTGAGCAACAATCAAATAATGCACATCCTGTTTCAGCCCAAAACGGTTTCCCGTTGACTTCCCTGCATCCCTTGCATTGAACCTGATAAAAATCACATGACTTGCAATCCAAACCACATATACTTAGTTTCATAAAATGATCCCTCCCCCCTTAAATTTTTCAAAAAAATTGGAGCGCCCCGTTTTCTTTTGGAATGAATTCTTCCGCCTGCGGACTTGTTACCAGTTCAACCTTTTCTATACCCTTTTTCTTACACATATTTATCATATGATTCCATAATAACTTCCCATACCCATGGCCAATACTGTTTGGCTCAATATAGAAATAATCCAGGGAAGCTGTCCTGCCATTTATCATAAAACTGTAAAAACCCAGTATAATTTCGTTATCTTCAATAATATAAGCAGGATTATTACTTATAAATTCTTCAGTTACCCGGTAATTGGACCTGAACGATTTCATGTAATTCTCATCGTAACCCCAATATGCCTCGGATTTAAAGGCTATCTCCGACAAACAATTTGCTTCTTCTTTTTTGGCCTTTCTTATGCTCCGCAAAATCAATTCACTCCCTTGATACGGTTATCCTGATATTATATAGCGTAACCCGCGGTACGAAAATCGAATAAGCGAACGCAGCGAATGATGTCTGCCTAGTTTTGCATTTGCGAATATATGATAAAGCTTAATTTGCATAACAGTTTTACACACAGTAAAAATTCCCTTTAATTTTCACTGGATTTTGAAAGTAAGGTTAAGGGCGGCCTCAGCTTATGAGGCTGCCCTTCTATTGTTTCCTGCCCAGGTACGCCTCCTGGATTGTTTTATCCCTCAAAAGCTCCCGGGCGCTGCCCTCCATGGTAATCCTGCCCTGCTCCAGCACATAGGCCTTGTCGGCCACTGACAGGGCCTTGTATGCATTCTGCTCCACCAGCAGTATGGTCTTGTTCATGCTCTTTATGTCCTCAATTATTTCGAATATGGTCTTTACAAGCAGCGGCGCAAGGCCCAGCGACGGCTCGTCAAGCAGTACTAGCTCGGGGCTGCTCATCAGTCCCCTGCCCATGGCCAGCATCTGCTGCTCGCCGCCCGAAAGGGTGCCCGCCATCTGGTTTATCCTCTCCTGCAGCCGGGGAAAGAGCCTGAAGACCTGCCCCAGGTCTTTTTCTATACCTTCCGTATCCCTTCTCAGGTACGCACCCATCATCAGGTTCTCCCTGACGGTCAGGTTGGCAAAAACCAGCCTTCCCTCCGGAACCTGGGATATGCCCTCCTTTACCACCCTGTGGGGCAGCCGGGGAAGTTCCTTGCCCTTATACCTGATGCTTCCCCCCTTTGGTTTAACTATCCCGGAGATGGTGTTTAGAAGGGTGGATTTGCCGGCACCGTTGGACCCTATTATGGACACTATCTGCCCTTCCTTAACGTCTATGCTTACGCCCTTTAGTGCATGTATTCCTCCGTAAAAAACGCTTAAGTTTTCTACCCTCAGCAAACTACCACCTCCTCTTCACCGAGATACGCTTCAATTACCTTGGGATTGGCCTGCACCTCGCCCGCGGTACCTTCGGCCAGTTTTCTGCCGAAGTTTATCACTACAATCTTTTCGCACACGCCCATTATCAGGTCCATGTGATGCTCAATAACCAAAACCGTAAGGTTGAACCTGTCCCTTATTTCCTTGATCAGCGCCATAAGCCTTGATGTTTCGTCGGGGTTCATGCCCGCCGCCGGCTCGTCAAGTAGAAGCAGCTTCGGCTTCAGCGCCAGGGCCCTTGCAATCTCCAGCCTTCTCTGCAGCCCGTAGGGCAGATTCGAGGCGACAACGTCTTTCCTGTCGGTTAAATCCATTATTTCCATAAGCTCTTCCGCCTGCCGCAGAAGCTCCCTTTCCTGGGTTTTGAACCTTTTGTTCCTTAATACTGCATCCATCAGGTTGTACCGGGCGTTGTAATGGCAAGCCGTCAGTATGTTTTCATAGGTGGTCAGTTTTTTGAAAAGCCGAATGTTCTGGAATGTCCTTGTAATACCCAGCTCCGCCACCTGGTAGGGCTCCAGCGAGTTTATTCTGCTGCCTTCAAAGAGTATTTCGCCCTCGGTCACCTTGTAAATACCGGTTATTAAATTGAATATGGTTGTCTTACCGGCGCCGTTGGGTCCAATAAGCCCGAAAATGCTGTCCTTTTCAATTTCAAAGCTTACATTGTCCACCGCCGTCAGGCCGCCAAATCGCTTGGTTAGATTTTTTATTTCCAGTATCTTCATTCCTTATCTCCCCCCGCCGCCTGTTTTTTTCCCGCCAGCCCCTGCCGGCGGGATAAAAGCTTTCTGATGTTTGCGGGGGTGATTTCATAGCCACCCATGAGGCCCTGGGGCCTTGAAATCATTATAAATACCACCGCGGCACCGTACACTACCAGCCTCCATGTCGCAAAGGTACGCAGAAGCTCCGGCAGGGAAGTGAGAACCAATGCACCGATAACGCTGCCGGATATACTGCCTAAGCCGCCGAATATTACCGTTATGGTAAGCTCGGTGGACTTAATGAACTGGAACATCTTTGGCTGTATAAATCCCAGCAAATGAGCCAGCATCCCACCGGCCACCCCTGCATAGGCTGCGCTTATCATAAGGGCGGTCATTTTGTACCGGAACACGTTTATTCCTATGGTCTGGGAGGCCAGTTCCTCCTCCCGTATCGCTTTAAAATTCCTTCCGTGCCTTGAACGTATCAGGTTGGCAAGGATCGCCACCCCTATAACGTCTATTATAACTACAGTTGTGAGGTTTGTACTCACCGGTATACCCGGCCAGCCCCTGGCTCCGCCAAAGTACTGCACATTGTCCAGTATCAGCCTTATGGCCTCTCCAAAGCCCAATGTGGCAATACAAAAGTAGTCGCCCTTGAGATTGAGGGTAAGCCTCCCTATAAAAAAGCTTGCCAGGGCGGCTCCCGCTGCCCCCAAAAATAGGGCAGGAATAAAAGGAAGACCAAGCTTCATGGTTCCCATGGCGGTTACGTAGGCTCCTATGGCCATAAACCCCGCATGCCCGAAGGAAAAAAGCCCGGTAAAACCGGTTAAAAGCGACAGGCCCAGCACCGCCATAAGGTTAATCCCGGAAAGTATAAGAATTCCTTTAATATAAAACCAGTCCATTATCCACCCCCCTTTAAGCCTTGTCCTCTGTAACTTTGCCCATAAGGCCCCTGGGCCGCACCACAAGGATGAATATCAGAAGGACAAAGGCTATCAGGTCCCGAAACTGTGAAGACAAGTACCCCGAAGTAAAGGTTTCGATTATGCCCAGAAGGACCGAGCCAATAACCGCGCCGGGAAGGCTTCCCAGGCCGCCGAACACTGCCGCGATGAAGGACTTCAGTGTAATGTTCCCTATCTGTGGGTATACGGTGTACTTCATTCCGAACAGCACCCCGGCAATGCCGGCTAAAAGTCCCCCCAACCCGAAGACTATCAGGATTATCCGGTCGGTGTTGACTCCCATGAGGGCGCTGGCCCTGAGATTGTAGGCACTGGCCCTTATGCCCATGCCCGTCCTGGTCCTTTCTATTATGAATATAAGTATCATAAGGCTTATCGCCGAAATAACAAACATCATCACATCAAGTCGCCCTATGTTCACCCCTCCTACCATGAAGGGTACCGTCCCGAATACCTTGGGATAGGTCCTGAAGGTAGGGCCTATCGGAGAGGCTATTATTATATTTTCCAGGAATATTGAAACGCCCATGGCGGATATTATGAAGTAGAGAAATGGAGCATTCCTTTTCCGTAATGGGCTGTAAGCTATCCTTTCTATTATGACCGCCAAAAGCCCCGTGCCCAGTGCAGCGGTGCAAAAAGCCACAGCAAAGGGCATCTGAAAGGCTGTCATGGCAAAAAATCCGATATAGGAGCCAATCATTATTACGCCCCCATGGGCAAAGTTGCTAAAGTTCATTATACTGTATACAAGGGAATAACCAACCGCCATAAGTGCATACACGCTTCCTATCGACAGGCCGTTGATTAACTGCTGAAGAAATACCGACATGTTTTACCTCCTTATGCAAAGCCTGAAAACACCGGATTAAAGGAAGGAGAGGGTTTCCCCTCTCCGTATCTATTGAGCAGAGTACTTCTGCTGGAATACATACTCGCCGTTGACTATTTTGATGATAGCCGCATCCTTGCCTTCCGGGTTGTGGGTTTCCTTGCTAATATTTATCTGGCCGGTAATCCCTTTGACCTGTGCCGTTTCAAGGGCATCCCTTATTGCAACCGGGTCAAAACTGTTTGCCTTTTCAATGGCGTGCACCAGAAGCTGTACCGCATCGTAGGCCAGATAGCCGTTAAGCTCCACCGTCAGGTTGTATTTTGCGGTGTAGGCGGTTTTGAAGTCCTGAACGTCCGGATCGTCGAAGTCGAGATGGTTGACAAAGTAGCACCCTTCTATGGCGTCCTTGGCCATTTCCAGCAGTACTTCGGAAGGCCATCCGTCTCCACCCATCAGAACCGCATCTATGCCAAGTTCCCTGGCCTGGTTGGCGCTTAATGCAACCTCTTTGTAAAAATAGGGCATGAATATTATCTCGGGCTCCGCTTCTTTAATTTTGCTGAGCTGGGGCCTGAAGTCCACGTCCCCGAATTTGAATGCTTCCCTGGCCACAATTTCTCCGCCCTTCTCAACAAAGTACTTCTCAAAGAACTCGGTAAGCCCCTGGGAGTAATCATCCGCCACGTCGTAGATCACCGCAGCCTTCCTGAAACCAAGGACATCATAGGCGTATCCCGCCGCCACCGCTCCCTGGTAGGGGTCGATAAAGCATACCCTGAAGTTGAAGGGCTTTATGCTGCCGTCGTCGTTCACCGTTACCTTGGGATTTGTGGCTACAGTTGCTATATCCGGTACCTGCATCTCTTCAAGCACCGACGAAATTGATATGGCCTGGCCGCTGGCATTCGGGCCTATTACCGCCACAACCTTATCCTGGGCCGTAAGCCTCCTTACCGCATTAACGGCTTCGGTTGCGTCGCCGCGGGTGTCGTACCCAATAACCTCAATCTGTTTGCCCAAAAGGCCTCCCTTTTCATTTATGTCTTCAAATAGCATTTTTACGGTATTGAGTTCACAGGTGCCCCACACTGCCTGGTCTCCGGTCAGTGAACCTATCCAGCCTACTTTGACCACTTCCGGCTCTGTTTCGGCCTCGGTCTCGGTGGGTGCTGCAGGAGTACATCCGGTCAAAGCCAGGCTCAGAGTTAATATTATGCAGAAAACCAGCAATACAACTCTCTTTTTCACTTTAAGACCCTCCTTATTTATTCTACTACGAACTCATTAGAACCAGATTTTGCCTATATCACCCCCAATTTATGGTTGTACTATCTTATATATTAATGCTAAAGTAAGGCAATAGAAAGAATTATTTGCAAATTATTTTGTAGGAACCGGTTATTTTGGGTAGGATTTTTCTCTTAGGATTGTCAGTCTTTATAATGAATTGTACCAAATTATTTATTATATATCTGTCGAATTGTGTACCGAAAACAGCAACGCCAACCCCGGTAACCGTGCCTACAGGTCATAATACAACTGGTATTCCACGGGATGCGGGATTATACTAACCTTTAGCGCATCCTCCCTTATACCCTTCAACTGGTCCCTAATTATGCCCTCGGTAAATACTTCCCCCTCCAGCAGGAAGGCGTAATCTTTCTGCAGGCAGTCGGCGGCCTCCTCCAGCGACTTTGGAAGGCTTTTTATTTTGGCCCGTTCCTCTTCGTTTAAATTGTACACGTTTATATCATAGGGACCGAAACCTTCGGCGGTGGGGTCTATCTTGTTCTTTATACCGTCAATTGCCGCCATCAGCAGTGCCGAGTAAGCGGTGTAGGGATTTGAAGTCGCGTCCAGCGGCCTGAACTCAAACCTTTTTTCGCCGGGGTCGGTGGCGTATCCCGGTATCCTTATAACGGAGCTTCTGTTGGCAGTGCCAAAGCACAGGCTAACCGGTGCTTCATACCCCGGCACCAAGCGCTTGTATGAGTTTGTGCTGGGATTGGTAAAGGCCATAAGGGCCGGAGAATGTTTCAGGATGCCTCCTATGGCGTAGAGAGCTGTATCGCTCAGGGCAGAATACCCCTTGGGGTCGTAGAATACAGGCTTCCCTTCTTTGAAGAGGTGAATATGTACGTGCATGCCGCTGCCCGCTTCACCGTAAAAGGGTTTGGGCATGAAGGTTACCGTCTTGTTGTTGGCTATGGCGGTATTCTTCACTATGTATTTGAGAATCATGGTCCTGTCGGCGCTTGCCCTGACGGGGCCAAAGCCCAGCTCAATTTCAACCTGCCCCGGACCGCCGTTTTCGCTGTGATGGTATTTTACCGGCACACCCAACTCTTCCAGGTTGGCCACCATTTCATTCCTCAAGTCGAAGGTTATGTCCATGGGCAGGTCGGCATGGTAACCGCCATGGGCAGGGACCTTGTATCCCAAATTTTTTGTTTCCCTGTACGGGGAGTTCCACTCGGCCTGGGCCGAATCCAGAAACACCTCCATATGGTTGGGAGAATTACTGTAGGAAACGTGGTCCAGGATATAGAATTCGAATTCCGGGCCCAGAAGGCAGGTATCGGCTATGCCGCTTTCCTGCATATACCTTTCCGCCTTTTCCGCCACGTACCTCGGGTCCCCCTCATACCTTTCCCGGCCGCCTTCAAGGGTGTGGATATCCCCTATCATGGTAAGAGCAGGCTCCCGGGAAAAGGGGTCCATAAAGGCACTTTTAATATCGGGTATGAATACCATATCCGACTTTTCCACCGTCAGAAACCCGTAGCTTGACCCGTCAAAGCCAATCCCGTCCTTTAATACCTCCTCGGTAAATCTTTGGATTGGCATTGTAAGATGGTGCCATCTTCCCTTCAGGTCAATCACTTTAAAGTCCGCAAACTTTACGCCCCTGTCCGCGCAGAAGTCCTTTAACTCACTGAAGCTGTTAAACACGAACCTTCCCTCCTGTTCAACCTAAATCTTTTTCCGTCCTTACCCAATATATTACCATCATACCACATATTAGCAACTATATATTATAAAAACATAAAAGACAAAAAAGACAAGGGGACGGTTCTTCTGTCTTTCCAATACATAGACAGAAGAACCGTCCCCTTGTCTTTTACTTGCCTTAGTACTGTTTGTCATAGTCGATCACGTTTACCATTTTGTCCGTGCTGCCCGATGCAAAGGCCTCCAGGTTTTCAATGAACAGATCCAGCAGCCGATTCATATAGTGCGGCGTAGGCCCGGCTATATGGGGGGTAAGTATTACGTTGTCCAGGTCCCATATGGGACTGTCCTCAGGTAGCGGCTCCTGTTCGAACACGTCCAGCCCGGCCCCCGCTATCCGGCCCTCCTCAAGGGCTTTTATCAGCGCTTTTTCGTCTACTATCGGCCCCCGGGCCACGTTGATAAACCAGGCGGTTTTTTTCATCCTTTTGAACTGGTCTTCCCCAATCATTCCCCTGGTCTCGTCGGTAAGGGGCACAAGGGTGATAACAAAGTCACTGCGTTCCAGCAGCCGGTCAAGCTGATCTCTGCCGTAGATTTCATCAAAATTTTCGACCTTCTCAATCCTGTTCTTGACGCCTATTATTTTCACGTCGAATACTTTAAGCTTACGGGCGGTCTCCCTTGCCACCGCTCCCACTCCTATAAACCCGATGGTTTTTCCATACAGTTCGTCCACTTTCAGTGGGTCCCACTTCCTGGCAAGGTGCGCCCTGGTGTAATGATAGGACCTTCTTACAATTGAAAGCAAAAGGCTTACGATAAATTCGGACATCTGTATCCTGTGCACTCCCCTTGCGTTGGTCAGCAGTATTCCCCTTTCTTTTAAATAGTCGAGGGGAAAATGATTGATACCCGAATATACGCACTGTATCCATTTCAGGTCTTTCATTTTTTCCAGGTCATTTTGGTCAATCTCCAGCTGGTTGGTAAGAAGCACCTCGGCATCCGAAAGTATCCGGCCCGCCCCGTCAAAATCCTTAACCTTTACAACCTCCACCCGGTCCTTGAATTTCTGGTTTATCCTGTTCAGCTGTTCTTCCTTCAAAGTATAGGTACATATAACCTTTGTCATTGATTTACCTCCCGGAAAATATTAAATAACGTTCTACAATCTATTAATACACATTTCAATCCCCGGATAAACACCGCCGGCATTGGTTGTGATTCTATTCGGGTTTGTATTCCCTGCTGCTGCCGGATTCCTGCTCCAGCCTGTCCAGCACAATATTATACCCGTCGGCCCCGTATTTGATAAAACGATTTACCCTGCTTATGGTGGCCGAACTGGCACCGGTTGCATCTGCAATTTCGTTGTAGGTCTTGCCATTTCTGAGCATGTGGGCAACGGCAAACCTCTGGGCCATTGCCTTGATTTCGGTTATTGTGCACACGTCTTCAAAAAACATATAACACTCGTCAATATTCTTAAGCTGAAGTATGCCTTTAAAAAGATGATCGGCTTCCTCGTCCTTAAGTTTCGGATTAACTGCCATATTCCATCTCCCCCATCATTTTTTCATATTTTAATTATAACCCATACTCTTTAATACTTTAACACTTTTATCAATAAAACTGCGCGATTTCTAATATTTTCTATGCTGCTTCGGGAATACCTGCAGCCTTTTAACAAAGAATAAGTATTATTGTATGAAAGGAAGGTCAAAAATGACGGACAGGCAGAAAAGTAAACATAAGGGATACGGAGAATACGGCCGCCTTCCCGACAATGTTTTCGAAAGTTATAATACCGAAAATTATCCTTCCCCCTACCGCACCACCAATGCACTTATATTTCCGCTGAAACTAATTGATGACGAAGAGGTACTGAGCGGAGAAGAGCTGTCAGGTCCCGACGGTTTTGAAAGATAAAAACTGTTTCCCGGGAATAATTTCCCCTGAATTTTGGCATCATATTGTAGAATGGAAAAATCATCCCAAGGGGAGGTGATTACTTGACTACCTTTCACATGATACATGTAATCGTTGGCGCTGCCCTGGCAGTGGTAAATTACTGGAACATGATGGATGTAACAAGCAGGACATTTTTTAATTCTATTGTCGGCCTGGTGGTACTCGCCTATAACGCATATTATCTGTTCGGCAGACAAAACGTGGATGAAAGAAACAAGGAATCGGGTTCTTAAACCCGATTCCTTTGTTTCTGCACCGTTATTCGGCAATGTCCTTTCTGTACTGCATGCCTTCAAAACACACTTTTTCTGCAGCGTCGTACGCCTTCCGCCGGGCTTCTTTCCTGTCGGCACCCAGGGCGGTTATCCCCAGCACCCTGCCGCCGTTTGTGTAAAATCTGCCGTCAATAAGCTTTGTCCCGGCATGGAATGCAAAAATATCATCCCCGCCTAAATTTTCTAGGCCCTCTATCAATACACCTTTGCGGTAGCTGCCGGGATATCCTCCCGAAGCCAGCACCACGCATACGCAGGACTTGTCCGACCATTTTATATCCTGCTCCTTCAGCCTTCCATCCACCACCGAATCCATAATCTCCACAAGGTCGCTGTCCAGCCGCGGCAGTATGACCTGGGACTCGGGGTCTCCGAACCGGCAGTTAAACTCAAGTATCTTTATACCGTCCCCGGTCACCATCAAGCCGAAGTACAATACACCCCTGTATACGATGTTTTCTTTATTCAGTGCCTCAACAACCGGCTGCATAATGCGATTGCGAAATTCCCTTTCTATATCCGGAGTGTAAACATCATTGGGTGAAAAGGTTCCCACACCCCCGGTATTGGGTCCCCTGTCGCCGTCAAATATTCTCTTGTAGTCCCTTGCACTCTCCATGGGTACTATGGTTTTGCCGTCCACAAAGCACAGCATGGTCATTTCTATGCCCTCAAGAAACTCCTCCACCAATACCCTGTCGCCGGCACTGCCGAACTTTTTCTCTATCATGATTTGCCCCAAAGCCGCTTCGGCTTCCTGCCTGTCCGAGGCTATTATTACTCCCTTACCGGCAGCCAGGCCGTCCGCCTTAATCACCACCGGAAAGCCGAAAATCCCTTCCTGGGCCAAAGCTTCCGAATAATCGTCAAATACCCTGAAATCGCCGGTGGGAATGTTATGCCTTTTCATGAATTCCTTGGAGAATACCTTGCTGCCTTCCAGAAGGGCCGCCCTGCCGTCGGGGCCGAATACCCTCAGGCCGCGCTTTTTGAACTCATCGGCAATTCCGGCCACAAGCGGCGCTTCCGGGCCCACCACCGTAAGATCTATCCCGGTTTCAAGCGCGAATTCGGCAAGGCCGGTTATATCGGTATTCTCTATGTCTACACACTCGGCTATCCCTGCCATGCCTCCGTTGCCGGGAGATGCGTAAATTTTTTCTACCAGGGGGCTCTGGGCAATTTTCCACGCAAGGGTATGCTCCCTGCCTCCGCTTCCCACTATGAGAATTTTCATTTTTACACTCCTTTCTACTAATATCCCCGATTGATAAGCTTTCAGGTCATGGCTTAATGTTTGAAGTGCCGCATGCCGGTGAACACCATCGCAATACCCAGCCTGTCCGCCGCTTCTATGGATTCGCTGTCCTTTAGTGACCCTCCCGGCTGTATTATCGCCCTTATGCCGGCGGCTGCCGCAGCCTCCACACAGTCGGGGAACGGGAAGAAGGCATCCGAAGCCATCACCGCACCCTTAAGCTCCGACCTTGCCTGCCTGATGGCGTTTTCCACCGCCCAGATTCTGTTCACCTGGCCCGGCCCTATTCCAAGGGTCCGGCCGTCCTTCGCCAGCACTATTCCGTTGGATTTAATGTGCTTTGCCACTTTCCATGCAAACAGCAAATCTTCCATAACGCCGGCGTCGGGTTTTTCCCTGGTGACGGTCTTCAGGTCGTCCTGTAACAGGGAAAGGTTCAAATCCTGCACCAGCAGGCCTCCGCCTACTTTTTTTAGATCGGTTTTCGAACCGGTATTCTTCCCGGATATATTGTCAAGCTTCAAAATCCTTACGTTTTTCTTGGACCTTAAAATTTCCAGCGCCTCTTCGGTGTATGACGGGGCTATCACTATTTCCACGAATATGTCGTTTATTCCCTTTGCGGTGTCCTCATCCAGCCGGCAGTTTGCCGCCACTATTCCGCCGAATATGGATACCGGGTCGGCGCTGTAGGCCTTCCGCCATGCTTCGTAAACCGTATCCCCTACACCCACGCCGCAGGGGTTGGTATGCTTGACACCTATCACCACCGGCCTGGATGCGTCAAACTCCTTCAAAAGCTCCAGGGCGCCGTCGGTATCGTTTATATTGTTAAAGGACAGCTCCTTGCCGTGTAGCTGCTGTGCTTCCACAAGGGTGCCCTCATTTTTCCCGGTTTCCCTGTAAAAGGCGGCCTGCTGATGCGGGTTTTCACCGTATCGGAGGTCCTGCACCTTCTCATAGGTCAGCGTAAGATACTGCGGGAATTTCACGCCCCTCTGCCGGCTGAAGTAATCGGTTATTAGCCCGTCATAATGGGCGGTATGCATGAAAACCTTTGCACATAACTTAAACTTTGTCTCCAGCGATACTTCTCCCTTTTCCTTCAGTTCATCGAGAACCCTTTTGTAGTCCACCGGGTCCACAACCACCGCCACGTCCTGGTAGTTCTTTGCAGCGGCCCGCAGCATGGTGGGCCCGCCGATGTCTATGTTTTCAATGGCTTCTTCAAGGCTTACCCCCGGGTTTTGTATGGTCTCCCTGAAGGGATACAGGTTAATTACCACCAGATCGATGGGCTTTATGCCCAGTTTGTCAATCTGTTCCATGTGCTGCCTGCTGCTTCTCATGGCAAGCAGCCCGGCATGGATATTGGGATGCAGCGTCTTTACCCTGCCGTCCAGGCACTCCGGGAAGCCTGTCACCTCGGATATGCCGGTAACCTTCACCCCGGCCTGCTCAAGTTTTTTTGCGGTGCCGCCGGTTGAAACAATCTCGAAACCCAGGCCTTCAAGTCCCCTGGCAAATTCTTCTATTCCTTCCTTGTTTGAAACGCTTATCAATGCTCTTTTTCGCATAATGCACCTCCGTTTTTTACCAAAACCTTTCTTCCTTCCATCCTCAAGCATCCCCGGCAGTACAGGTCAACCGCCCGGGGCAGCAGAGCGTGCTCAACCTCCAGCACCCTTTTGGCCAGGCTCTCCGGTGTATCCTCCCCGAGAACCTGCACCGCCTGCTGGAGTATTATCGGTCCCGTATCGGTACCTTCGTCCACAAAATGTACCGTGGCACCGGTAACCTTCACGCCGTATTCGATGACTTCCCTGTGCACCCTTTCTCCGTAATATCCCCTGCCGGAAAATGAAGGTATCAGTGAAGGATGAATGTTTATTATTGCGTTTTTATAAGCCCTGACAAAGGATTTTGACAGTATCCTCATGTACCCGGCCAGAACCACAAGGTCTATGTCCCTGTCCTTAAGTTCCCTTAAAATGGCATTGTTATACCCATCATCGCTTTCATAGGCCCGCGGGTCAATCCACAGCGCTTCTATACCGCTATTTTTTGCCCGTTCCAGCGCATAGGCTTTTTCTTTGTCCGAAACCACCAGCCTAAGGTCGGCATTTCCAACGATACCGTTTTTTATGCCGTCAATAACAGACTGCAGGTTTGTACCCCTGCCGGACGCCAGCACCGCTATTTTAGTTTTGGCCATAGTTTTACTCCCCCGGTTCCACTGGATATTTTACCTATTATTCTGGCCCCGTCACCTTCAAGCTCTTGTACAAGTGCATGCGCCGTGTCACCGGATGCCGCCATCACAAGGCCTATTCCCATATTGAAGGTTCTGTACATTTCCTCCTCCTCAATGTTACCCAGCTCCCGGACAAACCCGAATACGGCCGGGACGTCCCAGCCGTCCATGTAAACGTCCGCCCTGAGATTCTCCGGTATTATCCTGGGTATATTTTCAAAAAATCCGCCGCCGGTAATATGTACTATCCCCCTGATATCCGCTGCTTCAAGGGCTGTTTCCACCTGCTTCACATAGACTTTGGTGGGCCTTAGGAGCTCCTGTCCCAGGGTACAGCCCAACTCTTCCACGTAGGTATCTACCGTCATCCGGTGCCTTTCAAACAGCACCTTACGCACCAGCGAATACCCGTTGCTGTGCAGCCCGGAGGAGGGTAGCCCCACCAGCAGGTCACCTTCCCTTATTCCGCTGCCGTCCAAAAGGGCATCCCGGTCGGCAATACCGACCGCAAAGCCCGCCAGGTCATACTCGCCGGGGCTGTAAAAGTCCGGCATTTCAGCGGTTTCGCCCCCTATAAGGGCACAGCCGGCCTGGCAGCAGCCCTCCGCAATACCCTTTACTATGTCCGAAACCCAGGAAGGCTCCAATTTTCCGGTGGCAATATAGTCCAGGAAAAACAACGGCTTTGCTCCCATGCACGCAATGTCGTTAACGCACATTGCCACACAGTCTATCCCCACCGTATCGTGCCTGTCCATCATAAAGGCCACCTTTAATTTGGTGCCCACGCCGTCGGTACCGGATACCAGCACCGGGTTTTTGTACCCGGTAAGGTCGGGCTGGAACGCACCCCCAAAACCGCCTATATCGCCTAATACCCCGGGGGTGTGGGTCTTTGAAATGTGCCGTTTCATCATTTCAACCGCCCGGGCACCGGCGTCGATATCCACCCCCGAATCCCTGTAGGACATTTTATCCATAATAACCCTCCTATATCGGATAATCTCCGCTGAAGCATGCGTGGCAGTACCCGGTGGTTTCCCCGACCGCTTCCTCCAGGCCCTCAAGGCTCAGATATCCCAGGCTGTCCGCCTCTATTCTCTCCCTGATCTCTTCCACGCTGTAATTTGCACCCACCAGGTTGTCCCTGGACGGGGTATCTATGCCAAAGTAGCAGGGATGCTTTACCGGCGGTGAGCTCACCCTGAAATGCACTTCCAGGGCCCCGGCGTTCTTTAGCATCCTCACCAGGTTGCGGCTGGTTGTACCCCTTACTATCGAATCGTCCACCATTATCACCCTTTTGCCCTTAACCATGTCCTCAAGGACGTTAAGTTTCAGGGCAACGCCTATCTCACGCATTTTCTGCTTTGGCTGTATGAAGGTCCTGCCCACATACCGGTTTTTTACCAGTCCTTCCACAAAGGGTATGCCCGAGGCTTCCGAATACCCAATGGCGGCCGCGGTACCCGAGTCCGGCACCGAAATCACTATATCGGCGTCCGCCGGGTGTTCTTCATACAGCTTTGCGCCCGCCCTTCTGCGGGTCATGTATATGTTTTTCCCGCCCATCACGCTGTCCGGCCTTCCGAAATATATAAATTCAAATATACACAGCCTGTCCGCCCTGTCCGGCTTTACAAAAAAGCTGTGCATACCTCCACTGTCAATAACCACCACTTCTCCCGGCGCCACGTCCCTCAGGAGCTTTGCGCCCACCGTATCAAAGGCGCAGCTTTCGGAGGACAGCATATAAAGCCCGTCCTTTATTCCGATACTCAAAGGCCGTATTCCGTTGGGGTCCCTTACCCCTATCAGCCGGTCGGCAGTCATGATAATAAGGGCGTAGGCGCCCTTAATGCAGTTTACTGTTTCCCTTACTGCTTCCAGAATATCACCCTTGTCCTTTCGCGCCACCAGGTTGGCTATAACCTCACTGTCCACCGAGGTCTGGAATATTACCCCCTCCTGCTCCAGCTGTTCCCGCAGCTTTTCGGCATTAACCAGGTTACCGTTGTGGGCAAGGGCAAGGCTGCCGTGCCTGTATTTTACCACCAGGGGCTGCGCATTTATCACATGGCTGTCTCCCATGGTGGAATACCTGACATGGCCGCAGGCGATGCTGCCCTCAAGGCTGTCCAGCAGCGTATCGTCAAACACTTCCGACACAAGGCCCATCTGCTTGTGATGCCTTATTCCGCCGTCCTTTGCCACCGCTATGCCTGCACTTTCCTGGCCCCTGTGCTGCAGTGCATACAGCCCGTAATAGGTGGTCCTGGCAAGGCCGCCCGCACCTTCGCTGCTGAATATTCCGAATACGCCGCATTCCTCCTGCAGTTTGTCGCATTCACAGGTTATTCCATTATACATTTCACAGCCTCCCGCCAGTTGATTTCCATGTCCTTTACAAAAAGCTCTATTTCAGTTATTCCTGCAACGGTTATTCGAAGTGTTTCACCCTTAACCTGTCCAAGGGTCATGACAGGCACGTCAAACCCGGCGGCGGTACTTTTAAGCCGCTCCAGCCCGTTCTTTTCAACCGTGACCAATATCCTTGACTGGGCCTCGCCAAACAGGAGGGCATCTTTTCTGTCGCAGGTTTCAAACTCCACCTGGGCTCCCAGTTTACCGGATATACAGCTTTCCGCAAGGGCAACCGCTATACCGCCTTCACTGCAGTCGTGGGCGGATTTGACCACACCGCTTTCTATAAGCTCCAGGCAGCAGTCCTGCAGCCTTTTTTCCGCTTCAAGGTCAAGCCTCGGTGCGCGGCCCTTTTCCATACCGTGCACAACCTTCAGGTATTCACTGCCTCCTATTTCTTCCGCATTCTCTCCCAAAAGGACTATTATGTCCCCCTCATCCCTGAAGGCCTGGGTGGTTATATTGTCGGTGTTTTCAATCAGCCCCACCATGCCCACTATTGGCGTGGGGAACACCGCATCTGTGTCGGTCTCGTTATAGAAACTTACATTTCCGCTAATAACAGGCGTATCCAGCACCCGGCACGCTTCACTCATGCCCGACACCGCCTGCCGGAACTGCCAGAACACTTCAGGTTTTTCCGGGTTGCCGAAATTCAGACCGTCGGTTACCGCCAACGGCCGTGCACCGCTGCAAACAAGGTTTCTGGCCGCTTCGGCCACCGCTGTGGCTCCGCCCACACCGGGGTCAAGGTAGCAGTACCTGCTGTTGCAATCGGTGGTCAGGGCTATCGCCTTATCGGTTCCCCTTATCCTCAAAACCGCCGCATCCGACCCGGGAAGCACTGCGGTATTTGTCATCACCATATGGTCGTACTGCCTGTACACCCACTCCTTGCTGGCTATGCTGGGGCTCAGCAGCAGCCTTACAAGCACCTGGTTCATGTCCTCCGGGATTTCTATCCTTTGTATATCCAGGCTGTTAGCCTTTTCCAGGTAACCGGGCTTTCTGTAGTCCCTGTAGTAAACAGGTGCCTCGTCCGCCAGCGACCTTGCCGGAACCCGGCCCACCACCTCTTCGTTTTCCCTGATGGTCAGCATTCCGTCGTCGGTTACCCGGCCGATAACCGCCGAATGAAGGCCCCATTTTTCGAAAATACCGGTTACCTCCTCTTCCCTGCCCTTTTTCACTATCACAAGCATCCTTTCCTGGGACTCGGAAATCATAACCTCCACCGGCATCATTCCGGTTTCCCTGCGGGGCACCAGGCTTACGTCAATGTCCATGCCGCTACCGCCCCTGCTGGCGGTCTCGCTTGAAGCGGATGTAAGCCCCGCCGCGCCCAGGTCCTGCACGCCTATTACACAATCGGTCTCAAACAATTCAAGACAGGCTTCCAGAAGCAGTTTTTCCATAAAGGGGTCCCCCACCTGCACCGCCGAACGGTTTTCCTGGGATTCTTCGTTCAGCTCTGCGGAGGCAAAGCTGGCGCCCCCCATTCCGTCGCGGCCGGTAGGAGCCCCGACAATCATTACTGCGTTGCCCGCCCCTGCGGCGGTACCCCGTTTAATGTCCTTGTGCTTAATAATTCCGACACACATTGCATTTACCAGCGGATTGCCCCTGTAGCAGTCGTTGAAATATATCTCTCCGCCTACGGTGGGAATGCCTATGCAGTTCCCGTATCCTCCAATACCTGCCACAACGTTCTCGAACAGGTATTTGGTCCTCTGGTTGTCCAGTTCGCCGAACCTCAGGGAATTGAGCAGCGCCACCGGTCTTGCTCCCATTGTGAATATATCCCTGATTATCCCTCCGGCCCCGGTGGCTGCTCCCTGATAGGGCTCCACCGCCGACGGGTGGTTGTGGCTTTCAATCTTCATCACCACCGCCAGGCCGTCTCCTATATCGACTATCCCGGCATTTTCCCCCGGGCCCTGCAGCACCCTGTCGCCGGAGGTGGGAAACATCCTTAAAACCGGCTTTGAGTTTTTGTAGCTGCAGTGTTCCGACCACATTACGCCGTACAAATTCAGTTCCAGGTTGTTGGGATGCCTCCCCAGCGTATCCACAATCCTGTCGTATTCCTCCAGAGTAAGTCCCACTTTCCGGTAGGGCTTTTTATCCATTCACAGCGCCCCCCTTCAGGTAATTTATAATGGATCTGAAAATTATACTTCCGTCCTCGCCGCCCAGCAGTCTTTCAACACACCTTTCGGGATGTGGCATCATCCCGAGGACATTGCCCTTTCGGTTGCACACCCCCGCAATATTCCCAAGGGAACCGTTGGGATTTGCCGTATCGGTTATCTGCCCGTACGCGTCGCTGTACCTGAAAACAACCTGGCCCGTCTTTTCCATTTCACTTAGGGTATCATCGTCAACATAATAGTTGCCGTCCCCGTGGGCCACCGGGACCTTAAGCACCTGACCCCCGGCGCACAGGTTTGTATAGGGTGTTTTGTTGTTTTCCACCTTTAAATGCACGTTGTCGCAGACGAATTTCATGTCTTTGTTGCGAAGCAGCACTCCCGGCAGTAGACCCGCCTCTGTCAGAACTTGAAACCCGTTGCAAATGCCTATTACAGGTTTCCCGCTTTCGGCAAATTCCATGATGCTGTCCATAACCGGCGAAAACCTTGCAATGGCTCCGCATCTTAGGTAATCACCGTACGAAAACCCTCCCGGCAGCATTATACAGTCAAAGTATTTTAAATCCTTGGTTCTGTGCCAGATATATTCGGTATCCTGCCCAAATACGTCCCTCAGGGCATAATAGCAGTCTGTAACACAGTTGGAACCGGGAAATATTACTACTCCAAACTTCATGGCTGTACCTCCAGTATGTCGTAAGTATAATCCTCAATAACCGTATTTGCCAGCAGCGTATCGCACATGTCCCTGATATCCTTTTCCGCCTTAGCCCGGTCCTTTTCTTCCAGCTTAATCTCAATCAGCTTGCCCATTCTTACATCCTTTACGCCATCGAATTTCATGGATGACAGCGCTTCCCTTACCGCGTTCCCCTGGGGGTCGGCTATGCTTTTCTTAAGCGTAATATAGACCTTTGCATGAAACATGTCTTTTACCTCCCAAAAGTTTTTCAAGTACCCGGTGACAGCTTTTCTCAACCTTTCCCAAGTCCCGTGTGAACCTGTCTTACGGTATCGTTACCGGCGGTTATGTGCCCGGTCGCAGCCCTGCTCCTTTTCAATCCGCGGCATTCGGCATAAAGGAATGCCTTATTTTTTCGTCCTTTTCCCTCACCTTTTCTTGCATATCCTCCCTGTAGGTCTTCAGTGCCGCCGCCAGGGCGGGGTACTTGATGGCAAGCATCTGCACCGCAAGCAGTGCGGCGTTTTCGCTGCCGTTTATCGCCACCGCAGCCACCGGTACACCGGCGGGCATCTGTACTATCGACAGAAGGGAATCCAATCCGTCCATGGTGGACGATTTAACCGGTATTCCAATAACCGGAAGGGATGTAAAGGCGGCCAGCACGCCCGGAAGATGGGCGGCCTTTCCGGCGGCCGCAATAATAACCTCGATTCCCGACTGCTCCGCGCCCTTTGCAAACTCAGCCGCCATGTCGGGAGTCCTGTGGGCGGATATGACCCTCACTTCCCTTTCGATACCAAAGTGCTCAAGTAAATTCACCGCCTTCTCCACAACCGGGAGATCCGAATCGCTTCCCATTACAACCGCAACCTTTGGCATATCCATAAACTCCTTTCGAATTAAATATTACCTTAAACAGATAAACCCTGCCGGAGAACACAGGTGAAACCTCCGCAGGGTTTTGTTCACGGGGGGTACGAAAATCGTACGCAGCTTCGCAAAAACGCAAACCTGCTTTCACCCATAGTCAGGCAGTTTACGGCTGCCTGGTAGAGACTTGCGGGCCAATCCCCGCGATTATATGAGTGAAACAAATTATTAGCTTGTCTAATCTCATTTTTATATTAACAAACCGACCTGTTGGTGTCAATAAAAATAGCGAATAAATTATACTAAATTCATGTTTTTGTATAGCACATTCCGAACATTAATCTGTATTAATCTCCATATCATTCGCAATGCTCAATGCAGCAGCAAAAAAGGGGACGGTTTCAAACAAAAAGAACCGTCCCCGGTGTTTCGCGCCGGTGTTTCCGGTGTTTCCGGTGTTTTTGTATTTGTTATGCGCCGAATTTGTCAAGCCTGAGGGCGTTTGCCAGCAATATAGACATCAGGTGCTTGCTCTCAAAGAATCCAAGGCCTCCTATATTGCACTGGTTCTCGGTAAAGCGCACCGCATCATCACTGCCGCCAAACTGCGAATTCACAAGCACCGGTACCGGATGCCAGCTGTGGGAACGCATGGGACAGGGCGACGAATGGTCCCCTGTAACTGCCAGAACATTCGGCCTTTTTTCAAAAAGGATTGGCAGCGCACTGTCCACCTTCTCTATTACGCCCACCTTGGTGAGGAACTCTCCGTCTTCACCGGCCTGGTCGGTGCCCTTTACATGTATGAAGAAAAAGTCGTACTTGTTGTGGAACTCCGTATAGGTCCTGAAAAGGCCCTCAATGGTATCGGGAACCGGCAAAAGAGTCATGCCCAAAAGGTCGGCTATACCGCGGTACATTGGATAGGAAGCCGCCGCCGCGGCCTCCAGCCTGTACTTTTCCTTGAACCCCGGAACCTTCGGCCTTGCGGATATGCCCCTAAGCAGGATACCGTTGGCCGGGTGCTGATCCTTTAAAAGAGCCCCCGCCCTTTCCAAAAATTTATTTATTATATCCGCCGTAAAGGCCGCTTCTTCCTTCTGTGCCTTCGCTTCAAGCGGGGTGGTGCCTTCATGCTGCGGGTCGGTATCGTCCACAGCAGGGTTCAGGTTGTCACCCCTTAGAATAATCACAAATCTGTGTCCCCTGCCCGGCTCTATTATTATCTCAACGCCGTCTATTTCCCTTATTTGTTTTAAAATATTACACAGCTGAATATTTTTTTCGGTGGATATCCTGCCCGCCCTTCTGTCGGTTATGCGCCGGTCGCCGTCGAGGGTGGCAAAGTTCGCCCTTGCCGCAACATCGCTGTGTTTAAGTTCCAGTCCCAGTCCCACCGCCTCCAGCACTCCCCTGCCAATCACCACTTCAAGGGGGTCATACCCGAAAATCCCCAGATGTCCGGGGCCGCTGCCGGGGGTTATTCCCGGCATAACCGGTATGTGCCTGCCGCACACCGATTCCCTTGCCAGGGCGTCAAGATTGGGCGTTTCTGCGTATTCCAGCGGCGTTTTGTTGCCAAATTCGGGGCTTCTAATATCTCCCAGCCCGTCCATCACCAACATAACTATCTTTGAATTGTTTTCCTTCAATAGCCCTTCCAGAATGCTATCAGCGTCCATGCTGCATTCCTCCCCTATTGCATTTTGCATACCTGGTAATCCGCCCGCTTAAGTCTATTCCCATTCTATTGTACCGGGAGGTTTTGTGGTGATATCATAAACAACCCGGTTGATTCCCGCTACATTGTTAACTATTGCAGACGATATGCCCTCGAGCACCGGGTGCGGTATTTTGGCCCAGTCCGCAGTCATACCGTCGGAACTGT
>Ga0334893_1001472_pt1 | contig 22373 bp, 18 predicted proteins | sample GraSluR3_MG_5_FD_207218 | JGI IMG/M metagenome (GOLD analysis project Ga0334893, IMG submission 207218) | Sludge microbial communities from methane-producing bioreactor in Wageningen University, Netherlands - Granular Sludge_09_05-R3 | ecosystem: Engineered > Bioreactor > Anaerobic >...
TTTTTGTTTTACACGCAATTTGTTTAATAAATTCGAATTGGAGAGGTGGCTGAGTGGCTGAAAGCAGCATCCTGCTAAGATGTTAAGGGGGAAACCCCTTCAAGGGTTCGAATCCCTTCCTCTCCGCCAAGAATATTTAGTATCGGAAGACCCGAGTGCCTTGATTTTATTGAGGTTTCTGAAGTGCTAAAATCGATAAAAGTTCGAACCTTTGAGGGATTCGAACTTTTTTGTTTTTTGGCTAGTTTTATGTTAAATTATAAGTGTGAGTATTAAATATTTATTATAAACAAATGGGTTGCTTGGGTATAAATTTTTTTCCTTATTGCTCAGATCTTCAATTGGAGGGACATTTTTTATTTAATTTTCAGACAGCTATATCAGCATTGGCTATTGTAGTTTCAATTTATGCTTTAATATTAGAACGTCGATTTAAGATAAGAAGTAAACTCAGAGGACATATTATAAAAAAGTTAAAATTTTTAATTGGGGGTGTTTTTTTATTTACATTCATAGGAGCCGTTTTGCCCTATTTTGCAGGTGAACCTATTGTCGTCTTGGGTTATTCAGTATTTTGGGAGGTACTTGGTGTTTTGCTGCTTGCTTATTCTGTTATTCTTTCTTTTGTTTTATTTAAGCCAATTTCTGCTTTAAAGGATAAGCATATAAAAAAATTACATTATATAGCTCCTTACGGAACTTTAAATTTTCATGGAATAATAGATTTAATGCTCGTAGAATCAGAATATTTTTGGAGTGATATGTTAAATAAGTCTATAGACAATGAGTTGCTAAAAGAGGTCATTGAAAATGATTTTTCTCAAAAAGATTTTTTATGGGAAGCTTCGCGATCAGAGATAATAGTTCATTCTACAATTCAATTCATAAATAACAATAAAAGCTCTAAGTCTATTAAGCATGTTGTCGATTTTTTTAGAAAACTTTCAATGGAAAGTATTGTTAGGAGCGACTCTGTTTTGGCAATTGATTTGGACTCTGATAAAAATTTATCAATTTTAATTTTTCAAAAATACAAATTAGCAAAAATAATCTTTGATAAAGATTTTTATTATGAGTATATTTATCCTCTAGAAAGAAAGGATAGTCCTGAGTATTTGGATATAATTTATAGAATTGTAACTATTTTTCATATTTGTTTAAACAATAAATATTATCACAATCAAGAAAATAATGTTTTAGAAACTGAAAAATTGATTAGTGTAGAATCTTTAAATAATTTTTTATTAGTTTTCGATAATTGTATTCGTTATTTAAATGTTGAGAAGGCATTAGATTTTTTAAATAATATAACCTCCTCCTCTCTTGAGCTTAAAGATTTACCAAAAGATTATAGTGATTCTTTGGTAAAAGGTTTTTACAAAATTATTGAATCCTATGCCATAAAGTCAGAAAATTCAAATAATTATAATGTTGAAAGATTAGTGTTTAGAGATTTGTATGAAACGTATTTATCTTTTAATGATTATTCAAGAATTGTTTTTGAAAATAAGTTATTAGAAAAAATTGCTGGAATAAGAGATGGTAAAGTTTTTGAGGGTAGGGCATGTAATTTAGAGGGTTATTATCCTAATTTAATACCTTTTTATTTTTATATCTATGGTTATGATTTATTTTCTGGCAAAGAAAGTAGTGAAAGTAAAGATGTTAATTTTCATTTAAAAATTTTAAAAAGAATGTCTGAGTGTTTACCTAAAATAGCAAACGGAAGAACTCAAGAATATTTTGGTGGTATAGAAATGCCTAAGGATAAAAGAGGCTTTAATATTGTTAAAAATAAAGCTGAAAATTTTTTAAATAATTTATTTCCAGCTAACATTATTTATAATATAGAAGAAAACTCTATTACTTATATATTTGGTAACGAGGAGATGACTAAAACTATAATGTTAAACGATGTTTTAAAGAATAACAATATTTTTTTCAAAAAAATATAATGTAATTAAGACGCAATACTCACCACCCCCTTAGTAATCTTTATCTTGCTCCTAAAACAACTCATCAATTCTCGTTTTTCCTCTTTCGTTCCGTGTTTTAATATATAAATAGCATAAGTTTTCATTTCAACATCCTCGTGATGTTGTTTTTTGTTTGATATACCAAGCACTCCTTTTTGGAATTTATTAAATCTCTTTAACTCTTCTTCAAATTTAACTTTTACTCCAAAATCATTTAACTCTATTTTATCAAATAGTTTTATCAATTGTTCTATTAAATCTTCTTCTCTTAAATAATGACTTTTACAATTCCTGTCTTTTGATCTACCACATCCATAATAAACATATTTAGCAGTTGTTCCATCTTTTAATTGTTTATATTTTTCCTCAGCTGATATCATAGAGCCACACAATCCGCAAACCATTAGTTTAGTGAAGGCAAATTCTTTACTCTCTCTTTGAATATTATCTCTTTTCAGTTGAGCTACTGTTTTATCATATAATTCTTTAGTAATAATTGGCTTATGTTTCCCTTGGTACCAATTACCTGACTTTTTAGGATATTCAAAGACTCCATAATATATCGGATTAGTTAAAGTTCTATATAATCCTCCTAGAGCTACATGATGATTACCAACTGTTTTAAAGTTAAGTTCAAATTTTAACCAATTATATACTTTTCTACCTGACCATTTTTCATAAGCAACTTTCTCAAACATCTGCTTAACTATTGGAGCTCTATCAGGATCAACTATAATCTGACATTTCCTATCCATCATTTTTTGATTTAAATAACCAAGGGGAGCCATTCCTGGCCATAGACCCATTTCTACTCTAGCCCTTAGACCTCTTTTAACATTTACCCCTCGATTATCGTTTTCTAATTTAGCTTGAGAACCAAGTATCATTAAGAGAAATTTCTCATTAGGATTATTAGAAAACTTTTGCCCATAGGTTCTTATTTCTTGAAGTATTCCTTGATCCATTAAGTCTACTACTTTTCCTAAATCTCCTGCATTTCTAGATATCCTATCAGGAGCCCAAGTAAGTATAGCATTATACTTATTACTCCTTATATCTTCTATTAATTCATTAAATATGGCTCTTTGTCCTGTTTCTTTAGCGCTATGGCTTTCTCGTTTAATATCTACTATATTTAGGTTTTCTTTAACTGCTAAATCCATCATTTCTTTAATTTGACTATCTATTGATAATACCTGTCTTTCTTCTGATTCAGTCGATTTTCTAGCATAAAGGCAATATTTCAAGGGAATCTCAATATCTTTTGAATTTGACCCATTAGGGCTTGAAATTGTCCCTATTTGAGAGCTATTTGTCATTAATTGCTTGTAATCTAGCATAGTTTTAGATGTTTAATTGTTAGTACTAGATTAATGACGGATAAAGGAGAAGAAGTCCAGAGATAAATTGTAGATAAACAGGAGATAAATACAAGATAAATTAAATATAAATAATAGCTAGAATATGTTATAATTCTATTAAATTATAATTAATAAGGATAATATGTTTGAAAAAGTTTTGAGAAAAAGTAAGAATATACATTTAAAAAAAAATAAAGGAGTTTTAATCGTTCCTGAAGATTCAGCTATTTGGTCAGCTAAAAAAATATGGGATATGATTGAATGGATTTATGGAGAGTTTGTTTTAGATTGTAAAAATATCAAAAAGAAAGACTTAAAAGATGAAATTTTCAATAAAAATAATTTTCAAACAAGAAATACCTCAAGAACAATTTCCTATGTTATACATGTTTGTTTGCTAGATGGAATTATAAATAAGGCTTATGAAGATTTTGTTAGAAATTATAAAAAATATGTAAAGAATAAAAAGATTAAAAATAATAAAAAAATTCCAAAAAAAATATCAGATGAAATTAAAAAAATTAAAGAGTTTAGAAATATGGTTGCCGCTCATACAGTTTATTCTAGTCCAGACTCTAAAAAAGAGGATAATAAATCTCTAGAATTAACGTCCCTACTTCCATTTTCATCTGATAATTTTAATAGTAATGGAAAAACGTCTTCGTTTTTTGTTGGTGGTGGGATGAGTATTGTTGTAGGTAGCGAGACTGGTCATAGAAAAATTCCTAAAATAAGTATTTATGAATCCTTTCCTGATATTAAAAAATATTTTAAACATAAAGAATTATTATTTTTAGACTTACTGAAAGGTAGAAAAAGGATTTTTATTGATAAATAATGGTATAATTTTATCTAATATTTAATAAAAATTAAATTGATTTTTAGATAAAACTATGATAAATTAAATATAGAGGATTTATGAATAAATTCTGACGGTTTTTTGTTGTTTATAAATGCGTTCTCAGGATTTAATTTTAATAAGTATAAAATTTTATGAAGAATATAATGCAATATGAGTCAAGGATTTGGGCTACCGCGGATCTTCTTCGTGGTGTTGGCTTTAAAGAAAGTACTTTCCCAGAATTTATGATGCCTTTTTTTGCTTTAATGATGGTTGAAAGTAGACTTATTAGAGAAGCGAATAAAATAAAAGGAGAGTTCGATTTACCTAATCAACTTAAAGATTTTTTATCAGAAGTTAAGGATAGGGGACAGGGATATAATGAATATATTTTGGAAAACAATAAGTCCTTAGTTGACATAGTCAGAAATGATAAAACTTTTGATATTGATTTTGATTTGTATTTAAAAAGTTTTGATAGTGAAACGAAGGATTTATTGGGTGTTAATAAGGGTGAGGGGGAGGATAAATATTTGGATATTTCTGGCAAGTCGAGTCAACTTAAGAAAAAAGGTATTTTATTTACATTTGTTAAGGCTTGGGCGGAAATTGATTTAAAGCCTTTCGATAACTCAGAAATCACAACCCTTGAAGAGCATATAAAAAGAAAATGGGCAGACATTTCAGCGGAAACAGCTGGAGAGCAGTATACTCCGAATGATATTATTTCTTTAATTGGAGAAATTAGTGCTCATAAGCTTCCAAAAAAAGATACATTTGTAACAATTTATGATCCTGCTTGTGGTGGCGGGAATATGCTTTTTGGCGTGGAGGATAAAATCAAAGAGAAACTTCAAAGACCAACTGCCACTTTTGGACAAGATTGGAACGATGCCTTGTATGCTCTTGCTAAAATTGAAAGTCGTTTTCGTGAAGATTCTGATATAAAGTATGGCAACACCTTAACTACTATTCCTCATATTGCTAAAAAATTTGATTTAATAGTTGCAAACCCTCCCTATGGAGTGGATTGGAAGGGGTATGAAAAAGATATAAAAAATGACAAAACCGAGAGGTTCATTGCTTTGCCATCTATCTCAGATGGACAGCTTTTATTTACTCAACATATTGTATATCAATTAGATGTGAATGGGTTGGCAGTGGTTGTTCATAATGGATCAAGTTTATTTAGTGGTGATGCTGGAAGCGGAGAAAGTCAAATTCGTAAATACTTTTTTGATAATGATTGGGTGGAAGCTTTAATTCAATTGCCAACTGATGAATTTTTTAATACTGGTATATTTACTTATCTTTGGGTGTTCAATAAAAATAAGCCAGCAGAAAGAAAGGATAAAATAATTCTTATTAATGCTAGTGATAAATTTGAATTACTCAAAAAAAATAAAGGTAAAAAAAGAAAACAGCTGACTGAAAAAGATCAAACCGAAATAGTAGAAGCTCTTGATAAATTTGAAGATAATGACTTTGCTAAAGTGTTTGATAAAGATTTTTTCTACTATAACAAACAAGCGCTGATGCTGACCAATCTTGATGAAAATGGCAAAAGCTTGGAAAGCTATTTGGGTGATAAAAAATCTCTCAAGTTTGATCCAGTCAAAATAACTAAAGATGATAAAAATATTTTTGATACTTTTGAGATAACAGAATTTTCGAATGATTTTGCAAATTTACAAAGTTATAACAAAGAATTTTTGCAAGTGAAAATCAGTGAACTAGACTACAAAGAACACAATCTTAAAATCCATACCAAAGAAGCTATTTACTCGTTTGATAATGAAAAAGAAACTATCATCAAAGAAGCAAACGGACAAAAACAAGAACTAGGTTGTGGAAAAATCATCATCAAATCCAGCTACAAAAAAGCAACCAAAACTCAAAGCGAAAAAATAAGCATAATCGTAGAACTTACTTCGGACTATCAAAAGGATTATGAGATTATTCCGTATAGCAGGATAGAATCAGAAAATCAAAAAAATATTGCCGACTTTATGGCAAAGTATATCACCAAGCCTTTTGAACTGCTTGATAATACAGTTGGGGTAGAAATCAATTTCAATAAAGTGTTTTATAAACCTGAAACACTTAAACCACTTGCAGAAATAACCTCAGAGATCAAAGCTCTTGATGATGAGCTAAAACTTTTAGAATCTAACTTAGGATTATAATATGCAACTTCAAACATACAAAAAATACAAACCATCGGGCATGGACTGGCTGGGAGAGATTCCGGAGGGATGGGACATAAGGAGAATAAAAGATTTAGGTTTTTTGTATAGTGGTTTGTCTGGAAAAAATGGAGATGATTTTCAAGTAGACAAAGATGACATGAGTAAGCCATTCATTCCTTTTACAAATATTGCAAATAATACATTTATAAAAACAGAAGATTTTAAATTTGTTAAGATTTTTGAAAATGAGAAGCAAAATAAAGTAAAAAAGGGCGATATCTTTTTCTTAATGAGCTCGGAAAATTATGAAGATATTGGCAAAAACTCCTTATTATCAGACGAAGTAGATGAAGTTTATTTGAATAGTTTTTGTAAGGGCTTCAGGTTTACCACAAAGAATATTTACCCACAATTTATAAACTATCTTTTATTATCAAAAGATTTTAGATCAATTATGAGCTTGGGCGGGAAGGGTTTTATAAGAATAAATCTATCACTAAGCAGGGTTAATAATTTTCAAGTTATTATTCCACAAAAACTTGAACAAATTGCCATTACTAATTATCTCGACAAACACACGGCTTTGATTGATAAAAAAATAGAGCTCCTCAAAGCTAAAAAGCAAAGCTACACTCAGCTCAAACAAGCTCTCATCAATGAAGTGGTTACCAAGGGACTTGATACAACTGTAGAGATGAAAGACAGCGGTATAGAGTGGATCGGACAGACTCCGAATCATTGGGAAGTAAAGAGAGGTAAAGATTTATTTCATTATATAAAAAAAATCAACAAACACTTAGAATGTAAAAATGTTCTATCTCTTACATATAATGGAGTTATAAATAAAGACTACGAAACAAAAGTAGGACTCAATCCAGAGAGTTATGAAACTTATCAATTTGTCGATAAAGATGATTTAATTTTTAAACTAATTGATTTAGAAAATATCAAAACAAGTAGAGTTGGAATAGTTCACGAACATGGAATAATGAGTTCAGCTTATATCAGATTGAAATCAAATAGATCATTTAATAAGTTTTTTTATTATTTGTATTTTTACTATTACAAAATCAACTTGTTTAATTATTTAGGAGGTGGAGTTAGATCAACAATAAATTTTTCAACATTATTAGAAATTTTTATAATTATCCCACCCAAATCCGAACAAATCACCATCGCCAATTATCTCGATGAAAAAACAAGTAAGATAGATCAGGTCATCAAAAAAATAGATACAAATATCTTTGCTTTACAGGAGTTTAGAAAAACTCTTATCAATGATGTTGTTACTGGCAAGGTAAAGGTTTTATAATTTTTAAAGGACAAACTATGAAAGAATTACAATTACAAGATAAATATTTGGTTCACTTCCTCTGCGAAAGGTCAGACGGACTACAATTTTGCGAATCCAAAGCAAACACCGTGTCAGATGATCTTTTTTTGGAATCTGATTTGATTTCTTTTTTGTCAGAAACTGAACTTAACAAAGACAACTACAAAAAAGTTTTGAGAGATTTTGGCGGAGATGAAAAGAAACTCATCAAAGAGCTTACAGTTGAGTTGATAGAGAGAAGAAAAGATGCCACTAATATGGCGATATTTATTAATAATAACAAAACTTTTACTTTCAAAGGGTTCAAATTTCATTTATTTTATCCAAGTGGTGGTGAATTTGATGGAGGAAAGTTGTTTGATAAAAATATTTTTTCAGTAGTGCAAGAATTAACTTATTCTTTTAAATATCAAGGCAAAACTGTGTTTACTTTTCGTCCTGATATTTGTTTTTTTGTAAATGGAATGTTCTGGGGATATAGTGAATTAAAGTCAAATTATAATAATCAATCGGCTTACAAACAAGGCAGAAAAAAAGTTGTTAAAGATTATCTGGAGGCAAGCTTGGAATACCTAAAAATTGCTCATGGGAATGATCTTAATCAAACTATTAGAAAAGATTTTTTAAAGATTTTCGAAAAAGCCGTCCATATTACTACGACTGATTTTGGTGAGACTTATGTGATGAGAAATATTTCAAGATATTTAGAGGAAATTAAAACACTTCAAGAAGATGGGAGGCATGATTTTGAATATTACGAGAAAAAAGCGATACATGATTTTAAGGCTTATCCTGTAAGTGATAAGCATTTGGATAAAGTGGCTCAATTTGAAGAAGTTTTTAAGGCTTTGTATAGCAAGGAAATGATAGAAAAAGAAATTTTGTATTATAATTTTATTGAAAGAGAAGTAGTAAAAACTGGTGGTAAAAAAGAAACTAAAAATGAAAAAGGAATTTTAATTGCACCAAGACCAAAACAGAAATTTGGGACAGACAAGATCGTTGCCAAAATTGATGAATTTTTAGAGCATGAACAAGATGACGATTATTTTATTAAAAAGTTAGAAGCTGAACTTTCAAGATTAGGGGTCTCTGAAGCAAGAAAAAAAGAGCTCGTTGAAAAAAGACAAAAATACCAAAATAATAAAAATATTTATTCTTTACTTTTACAGTATGCGGCAGGGTTTGGAAAGTCAAACATTATTGGCTGGTCAACCTTACAGCTCAAAGATCTTAAGAAAAACGGAAACTATATCTACGATAAAGTCATGATTATTGTGGATAGAATACAACTCAGAGATCAAATTGGCGACAAGATGTTCAATATGAATGTGAATAACAAGATGTATATTGAAGCGAGCAATAAAAAAGAATTTTTAGAAGCTCTTTCTAGTGACACAAGAATTGTAATTGTAAATATTCAAAAATTTGCGAGTATCAAAGAGATTTTGACTTCTGACGTGGTGGATAAATTAGCAACGCTCAGGATTGCTTTTTTGATTGATGAAATACATAGATCAAATTCTGGAGCACAACACGAAGAAATGATTAGTTTGTTTGATGAATTACAATCCAGTTTTGATAGCGATACAACATATACAAAAACCAAGAAAAAGAAAAATCTAATTGTCGGTTTTACAGCTACTCCAAGTGACCATACTTTAGCGAGATTTGGCGAATATAATAAATATGCGGAAAGCGAAAAATTATGGATTCCTTTTGATAGCTACACTATGAAAGAGGCAATTGAAGATGGTTATATTTTAAATCCACTTAGGGGAATTATACCCGTTTCTGCCAAGATGTATTTCGAGGAACCTGAAAATGTTTTGGATGGGTTTGAGGGTGATACAGGATATGAAGAAGAAATTCCGGTTGATGAAGATACTGGGATAGATATTGAAGGTAAAAAATATGCTATCAGAAAAAAGAAAATCTATGAAAATGAAGATAGAATTAAAGATATTATTAGTAAGTTTATAGTGCCAATGTTGCTTACAACTGTTTATCCAAAAATAAGAGGAACAGCCAAGGCTATGCTGGCGGTAAGTTCGATTAAAAGTGCTATTAAATACAAGCAAGAACTCGATAAAATTTACAAAGAAAAAGTAAAAGAAAGTAAATATCAAAGATTTGAAAATGCTCCAATTTATATTGTTTATAGCGCTAGTCAAGATTATTCAAGTGCAAGCGGACTTAATAGTGGTCTAACTGAAGAAAAAGTGTTGCAAAATTTTGCTCTGTCTAAAAATGGACTAATTATAGTAGTCGATAAATTGCAAACAGGATTTGATGAGCCAAAATTACAAACTTTATTTTTAGATAAAGAAATTAGAGGTATTAATGCTATACAAACTATTTCAAGAGTAAACAGAACAACAAAATATAAAAATGATTGTAAAATCGTTGATTTTTCTTACAAAAATATAAATGTTAGAAGTATTAAAAAAGCATTCGAGCATTTTAGTAATGTAGTTGTAAGTGATTTTAACCCACTAGGAGAAGAAAAAATTCTAGGAGAAATTTATAAAGATTTACTAGTTTCTGCTCCGTATGAAAATAATTTTGAGAAATTCCAAAAAGAGATATTAGACACTCACAACGAAGCACATAAAATAATCAGTATCGAAAATAGTTTTAGTAGTTGGATAAAAAATAATCCAAAACAGTCAGCAGAACTCAAGAAGAAAATCAATCAATATTTCAGAATTTTAAATAATATAGAATATGTGATTAATCTTGATAAAAAATATGGTGAAAAAGTATTTTTGGAGTTTTGGAGAAGATTTAATAATGAGTATAATGTAGTGAATAAATCAGATGAAATTGTTGATGATGTTATTATTTACTACGATAATAAAATTGGAATTATTGAAACTAAAGGCGAAAATGAAGATAATGAGGAGGATGGAGAAAAGAAAAAAGCAAAGAGTAAAAAAACTGATAGCAATCCAAAACAATATAGGTTCAATATCTTAGATGTGATTAAAAAAAGAAATGAAGCAGAGGATAAGATAGAAGAACTTATTAAACAGTTTGAAGATAAAATCGAAAAACTATTTGTATTTATTGCTTTACCAGAAAATGGAAGAAGGCTTATTGCAAAGATGAAAGATAAGGGGAACGCTTTTAGTGAAGACGAAATTTATACAGATTTTGATTTGCTTTATAAAAAATATGTAAGAAGAAATAAAACAGAGTTGGGAGATTTTTTTATTAAAGAGACAAGAGATTTAACAAGTAAGTTATGTGATGATTTCGAGGATTGGGTATTAACGAGTGTTTAATATTTTCACGTCTTTAAAATTATCCTTTACAACAAGAACCTTTTACTGGTTCTTGTTTTTTTGTTAGAATTTGTTTTTTTGCTTTTTAAGATGTTTTATAATAAAATATATAGATCAGGAGAGCGACCTGATACGAATAGCTAATAGTTAGTTTATTATTAGGCTATGTTCGGGAACTATTTAATAGTTGTCAAGTTTAGTGCCAATATTAATATTAGGCATAAACATTGCCAACAACTTGATAAGCCGCTCGCGGCTATGCCGCTACGCGGCAACCAAGTAATAGTAATTAAATAGGACATATTAATGTTCATATTAGTTATTATATCAAATAATTTAAATACACTTAGATAAGGTTGGCAAGAAACCTTTTATCAGGTAAATCTTAGATGTTGTTTTTTGTAGTCCTGATAGTGCATCGCTCAGCGCTCGTGCGGAAGGATTAATATAGGGACGTGTTAACCTTAATCCTTCCACTGATTAATTAGAAAATTTATATATTATGGTGTCTTTAGAAAAACAGTTTGATGAATGGGCGAGGTTAGAAGAAGGCAGGTTGAACAAGAAAAAAATAAATAAAAAAGAGTTTTCTAGAGCTAAAAGATCTTATCTGCATTTTGATTTAAGGAGAAAGGGTGATGTTAAAAATCTAAAGGAAAAATTTTTGGATCAAAATTATATTTCTCAAAATGGTTATTGGCCATTTTTAAAAACAGTTATAAAAACTCCTAGAATAAAAAACAAAAAAGATTCTGCTGGTAAAGTTTTTAGAAAAAAAGATCCCAAAATAAGAGATATATATTATGCATCTCATTTTGATTCACTAATATATTCTTGGTATTCTTTTTTTCTAAATAATTTATACGAGGAAAAAATTGAAAAATTAAATTTAGATGATTGTCCTGTTGCTTATAGAAAGATAAAAGACAATCATGGTGGCGGAAAATCAAATATTAATCATGCTTTTGAGGTTTTTGATTTTATAAGAAAAAAAGAAGAGTGCGCAGTTTTAGTTTTTGATGTTAGCAAATTTTTTGATTCTCTTGATCATGAAATATTGAAAAAAGAGTGGATTGGCCTTCTTGGTGTTGATGGTGATAAATTGCCAAGCGACCATTATATTATTTATAAAAATTTAACAAAATTTAAATATGTAGAATCTGATGATATTTTTAAGCATTTAAATATTAAATTTAAAAAAAGAAAAAGAAAAGATGAAAATGGAGGGGTGAAAATTTTTAATGTTCCTTTTAGAGGGTCTAATAGTATAAGAAAAATTTGCAATAACAGGAAAGAATTTTTAGAGAAAATTGTTCTTAATGGCTTTATTAAAGGAAACAACAATAAAAACGATGAAGGTTTCGCATGTGGCATAATGCAAGGAGCACCTATTAGCGCTGTTTTGTCTAATATCTATATGCTATCTTTTGATTTAGATGTTAAAAGAAAAATCGATGAATTTGGTGGAATTTATAAAAGGTATAGTGATGACATCGTGGTAGTTTGCGATTTAGATAAGTTGGATTATTTTCAGGAGTATATATTAGAAAATATAAAAAAATATAAGCTATCTATAAATAAAGAAAAAGTTGATGTAACAATTTTTAAAAAAAATGAACAAGGGTTTTTAAGAGGTTTTTTGAACGATAAATTAAAAATCAACTTTTATAAAAATCTTCAATACTTAGGGTTTGAGTTTAATGGATTAAATTTGTTTATTAGGTCAAAAAGTTTGGCTAATTATTATAGGAACATGAAGAAAAAAATTAGAAAATCAGTAAATATGGCTTATGGGAAAAAATCTAAGACTAAAAATAATAATAATTTAGTTTTTAAAAAGAAATTATTCAAGAAGTATTTATATAAGGGACAGCGAAGTTTTATTTCTTATGCTAGCAGAGCGATGAAACTAGAAGACGATATGTTCTCCAGTGATAAAATTAAAAAACAATTAGCTAATAGATTTAAAATAATGAACAATGAACTACAAAAGAGAATAGCTAGAAATAAATATAAAACAAAGTTGTAGTTCAATTTTCTTTTGATTAATTATTAAAAATGAGGCGAAGTCTCGTTTTTTTATTGTAGGCAAACTGTTGGTAACTTTACTTTACTTTTAGTGTTTTTTAAGTTAACATTTAATTAACAATTTAATGGCCTAAACCCTGTATTTTCAGGGCATGGTCAAAAAACCTAACCTATAAAGATGGTCTTCCGACCAGTGCTTGTAGGTTAGGTGTATATTCGAAAGAATATATTGGTAACACCGAGAGGGGTTATCAGCTGGTTCGGGAGACTTTTTTTGTTTCCCAAATCAGAATAATAAATCCTAACCTACAAATTTATGAGCACTTTATTATTCGTGCTAGCTTTCTTATTATTCTTTGTAATGATAATTGGAATGGTTAGCCCTAAGTACTTTGAGAAAATTTTTAAAAAGAAAGTTTCTAGATTAAAAATGACTATTATTTTTATAGTCGCTCTTATTGTTTTTACTGCACTCTCATCTATTGATTATAGTGAAAAAGAAAAAGATTTTGCACTAGAATCCATCTCAACCGTTGGTGCGGTTGATTATAATATTATAAAAACAGAAGATATAAGCAGAAAGGCAATGGGAAATAAAAACATGGAAGATTTTACTAGTAGTGAATTGGCTAATTTACCTACTAATAAAAAAATTATATATTATGTGGTCATTAATTCAATTATAAATGAAGACCAAGCTAAATCTACTATTAATAAAATTATTTTAGATTTAATTAGCAATGATCAGGATATAGATGAAATAATTTTATGGTTATATAGCGAAGAAGATTCAGTCGATGATAGTGCTGGATATGATATTGGTTCAGCTATTTTTGCTCCATTAGGAGAATTAGGAAATGTTGATTCTGAAATTGCTTTAAGTAATAATAAATCTAATTATAAAATATCATATAGTATAAAAAATAATTTAGAAGAATATCTTAAAAATAGAAATAGGTCAGAAGATATTTTCGGCTTTAGTGTGGAAGAGAGAAGGCAAATATTTAAGGATATAGTATCAGCTCAAGACAAGGCTAGATCTGAAGCCGATAAAAAGTATGATTATTTAACAAACTATGAAAATAACTCTAATGAGTATAAAATGCTGGTTGACATTTATGAAAAAGGAGTTTTAGAGAAATGGAAAATAAATAGCGAACAAAAAACAGAGATAATAAGAGAAGCTCAAATAAAAGGCTGGCCACTTGATTAAAATGGAATAAACAAAACAAGCTAGTTTAAACTAGCTTGTTTTGTTTTGATAAACATCATAGAAAACTTTAGTTATCTTCATCTTTATCTTCGTCTTCATCTTCCTCCTTATCTTCGTCATCCAAGCCAACCCCGTCCCACATTTTTATTCTACGATTTATTTCTGCCATTCTTTCGGGTGTTAATATTTGCTTTTCTTCAACAATTATATCTTCTTTCCTCATATATTCCTCGTGTCTTTTACTTAGATGGTATTTTATCATCCCGCTATCATTATTTTGGATTGCTTCTACTAATTTTCCTTTGGCTAAATCATTAATTGCTCCATTAGAAATAGTGATTGCTTCATCAACATTTTTTTTAAATTCATAGTCTTCTTTCATCCAGCGATAAACACTGGCTCTAGAAAGATTAAGTTTTCTACAAGCTGTTTCAATAAATGGGCTAGTAGTTAGTTGTTCTACAATCTTTTCTTTAAAGATTTCTGTCTTGCTTCTTGCTATCCTTTTTTTCTTTATTTTTTTTGAAGTTTTCTTTTCTTCTTGGGCTTTTCTCTTTGTCATATTTTTAAAATTAATTTTCAAGGTCATTAATTTCATAATATTTTCTTCTTATTGTTTCACAGTATTCCTGATCAATTTCTATCATCAAGCATTTTCTTTTAGTCTGATGACAGGCTATTAAAGTACTACCACTTCCTCCAAAGGGATCAAACACCACATCTCCTACTTTAGAGCTATTGAGAATTAGTCTTCTCAGTAGTGATATTGGTTTTTGAGTTGGGTGAAGTTTACTCTTACTTGGCTTTGGACAAAATAAGACGCTTTTATCTTTACTTTTTTTAAAAGAATGTCTGCCATGCCAGCAATAAGCTAATAGCTCGTGTTGGGGAAGATAATCTAGTCTACCAACAACAGCGTTACTTTTTATCCAAATTAATAGCTGAGAAAAATATATCCCAACATTTATCAAAGCTTGCCTTAGGGCAAAGATCATCTTATCTGAATTGAATATATAGATTGTATTTTTATTATTTAAAAATGGTATTAAAACTTTTAACCATTTTTCACTAAAATGCATATATTCTTCTTCGCTTTGAAGATGATCGTTTTGAATTTCTTTTGGCTTAGCTAGGCTCTGACTAAATCCAGCCTTACTTTCGGTATAAGCAACGCCATAGGGTGGGTCGGTTAAAACAAGGTCTATTTTATCTTCGCTAATTAATTTTTTAACACTATCAACATCACTGCTATCTCCGCATAAAAGCCTATGAGGTCCTAGTTCAATAATATCGCCTAGCTTAATTAACTTTTCTTGCTTTGGTATTTGCATATTTTTCCAGTCTATTAATTATTAATTGAACAAAGATAGGGCTTTGCTCGCAGATAAAGCTTCTTCTTTTTAATTGAGAACAAGCCACAGCTAGTGATCCACCACCGCCAAACATATCTAAAACTATATCATTAACTTTTGTACATCTTCTAAGGGCTTTCTCGTGAAGCTCGGGGTTTTTATCGGTTGGATGTTCGTATTCAATGCTGGGTAGTCGTTTAACTAACCAAATATCAAGCATATCCAAAATATCATCTATGGCTCGGTTACCATTTTCTATATCTTTGTTAAGGATCTCACTTAGGTTTTTAGTATTTGATAGATAGGGTTTTCCTTTTGTTCCATACAAAACCGGCTCGTAACATCTATTAAATGCGGTTTGGACTGTAATGTTCATGCCATTTTTTAGCCACAGAGCTGTTCTTTTATATTGAACCTTTAATTCCTTGTATATCTCCTGAAACATTCCGGTGTATTTTGGATCATGATAATAGAATACATGGACATTGTCTTTGCTAACTGACAATCCATTGGATAATGATTTTTTTATAAACTCCTTATAATCACTATCACTTTTATTATCATTAACTACACCTCCATAATTTTGTTTTCCTCCTAAACCCTTTGAATAATTTACACCAATATTGTATGGAGGGTCGGTATAAATCATATCGACTTTTTCTTCGCCTACTAGTCTTTTGATGGTTTCAATGTTTGTGCAATCGCCACAAATTATTTTTTGACCAGAGATTTCAAACATATCTCCAGTTTTAATGTCACTAGCTTTAGCTTTTTCAAGTTCTTTTTCAATATTAAAATTATCATCTTCTACTTCTAGAGTTTCATCAAAGATTTTTGAAAAATCTATTTCATCAAATCCGGTTTCTAGGAGTAAATTTAAATTGAAAGATTTTAATAGTTCGTAATCCCATTCGCCGGTATTACGATTTAATCTTAGATTTAGTTCTTTTTCTTTGTCATAGGGAAGTGATAAATATACTACCGGGACTGTTTTTAATTTTAGCTTTTGAGCTATCTTAAAACGTGCATGTCCGCCAATTATTATATTTTCTCTCCCTTGGTACGAGTTAACAATTATTGGATCAACTAAGCCAAAGCGTTTAAGGCTTTCTGTTAAGTCCTTTTCTTGTTTCTCGGTCATTTTACGAGGATTAAATTCTGAAGCCTTTAAAGAGCTGATAGAAACTTCCTCAATTTTAATGTTTTTGATGGTTTCACTCATAACATTAGTAGTTAATTATTAGATGCTGGTTTTTCCAAATAAAAAACCCACATATACGAATCTAAAATTTGGGGAACTCACCCCTATTTTAAGATCCTTTTAGTAAGGTTCTTAGAATTGCGTATTAATTTCCTATTAATGTCTTTTTACTCTCTAAAGGCAGGCTTTTTTGGTAACGCATTTATGCGGGCCTGTCTCAAAATATTTAATTGTGCTTATATTTTAGCATTATTTTAAAATACTGTCCACCCCATAAACAGTGTTTATTATCTCTTGACATCTCTTATAATATGAGCTATAATATGAGATATAAGAAGATAAGTTAATAAATTTATTAATAATAATTTACACATATGAATGGAAATCAACAGAAAATACTTGATTTTATTACTAAAAATGACACTTCTAAACTTAGCTACAGGGAGATAGCAAAGCGTTTAGATATGTCTTCACCTCAGATAGTTATTCATCACTTAAATCAGTTAAAAAAGAAAGGTTTAATCTATGTTGATGAAAGTAAAAATTTAAAAATTACTAATTTTAAATCTTCAACTGTGGATAACTTTTTAAGAATTCCGATAGTTGGAGCGGCTAATTGTGGTCCAGCGACAGAAATTGCTCAAGAAAATATTACCGGATTTTTGAAAATATCAAAAACAATACTTAATAAGACTAATGGAGAAGGTTTGATAGCGGTAAAAGCAATAGGCAATTCTTTGAATAAGGCTGATATTTTTGGCAACAAGGTAGAGGAAGGGGATTATTTGATAGTTGATTGTAATAACAAAGATCCGAAAGATGGAGATTATGTTTTATCCATTATGGATGGAGTAGCTAATTTCAAAAAGTTTTTTAAAGATGATGTTAGCAAGGAAATAAGACTTGTTTCTGAGTCTACTTCAGATATACCACCAATTATTCTTCATGAAGATGACTTAGAAACTTCGGGATATTTGGTTAATGGGGTGGTTATTAGAGTTGTTAAGAATTAATTATATAAATTTATGTTACAAGTAATCAAAGCTAAACCAAATCCTGCCGGAAAAGATAAAACTGGTAGGTTTTTATTATCAAGCAAACAACTTGGAGCTGAATGGATTGATATTAAAAATATAGGGACAGCTGGTCAGTCTTTAAAAAATATACAAATTTATCATGTCGTATATAGAGATGGTAGTGTAGAATGGGAGCTCCTTAAAGATTTTGATAATTTTGAGTCAACACCAGCACTACCCGTCGGAACTATTGCAAGAATACATTCCGGGAGTGGTCCATTAACAATTCTTGATCCAGAGGATGTGCAAGGAGCCAACAGGCACTTCTTTACAGGAAAAGGATATGTTTGGAATAACAATGAAATTGATAGGCCTATGATATGGGATAAGGCTAAAGAAGTTGTGGTAGATCAAACATACTACGACGCCCCAGTTCCGGATGGTAAAATTTTAGTTAGGGTTAATAATAAATTAATATGAAATATATACAACCAATAATGAATTTTTTAATAAATTTTTTCGATAGTTCTTTTTTTATAGTAGTTGGTGGAATATCTGTGATAATTATGATTGGTACTTTTTTGTATTCTGTATATTTGATTATGCAAGGTATAATTCCAGTCTGGTATCGTTTGGGCAAGGGCTTGGCTAGAAGAAATATAGCTATTTTTGCTGAGGTTGAGGAATTCAATAGTTTAAAAGATATGTTGGTTGATTCCAAGTTATTTAAACCTAAAAATATTCATCAGATACAAATAAATAACATAAAAAAGGCTGATAATTATACAGTATTTTTGGTTCACTGGAGTAAGTATAAAAATAATATTAATGATATCGTGACAATGAAAAAAGACTCAACTGCCTTGGTTATATATTCTCCTCAAAATGAGGGCATGATAGATTCCGAAAGTCTTAACTTAATAAATTCTCATCGTAATTCCATAATAGTTAATTTTAGAGGTAGATTAATTAATGATATATTTGTATCTTTGATAACTACTGTCTATAGCAAATAATATGATAAATGAAATAATTAATACTTATGTAAAAGAGAATATATCTCCAAAAGACTTTGAAAAGAAAGATGTAAGTAACAAATATGAAGATATAAGTAAGATGTTAAAAGGATTCAATTTTCAGAGTGGGTCTTTTGCTAGATTTACATCAATAACCCCAATTAATGATCTAGATGTAATATGGGAATTACCTGAGGATATATTGTCTAAAAAATTTGACCCGAGTCAAGTTGGTGGCAAGACAATTGATCCAAGCGATTTGGATATTTCTGATATTCTAGAGGGTTTAGCTAATAAGCTTAAAGATGAATATGGTCGAATTGGGGTAAATGTAATGAAAATTGTTGCTAGAGAACATTCAGTCAGTATATTTTTTGGTCCTACCGAAGATGACTTTTCAATTGATGTAGTCCCAGCGATACCATCGGGATTAAATGAATATGGACAATCAATATATTGGGTTCCTGAAATAGCAAAAATATCTCACTCTCGTAGAAAAAATATGTATTTGAATAAAGAAAAGATAGAGTGGATAAAGTCCGACCCTAGAGGTTATATTAAAGAGGCTGCTGATTTAAATAATCATAATAATAATTATCGACATGTAGTAAAATTTTGTAAAAAATGGAAATGGGTTGTTAAGCAAGTATATCCAGAAATTAAATTTAAATCATTTCATATTGAGATGCTAATTAAAGAGTTGTTTAATAGAAATTTAGAAATAAATACACTGAATGGTCTTTTATTATTCTTTAGTGAAATTAAGAATTATTTATCCGAGCCAAAAATTAAAGACAGGGCAAATAATGGAAAATTTATTGATGATTATGTTTTCGCTCAAAGTGAAGAATCTAAAAATAAATTAATAAATGAGGGATTTAAAGTTGTAAATATTTTAAATAATTTATCTTCTGAAGCAGATGGAGATGTGATAAAAACTGAAATTAGTCAGATTTTTAGTATCTCAAAGGTGGGCAACGCTCCTGTTAGTAAATCCTTTTTTCCCATATCTAAGCCTTATTCTTCTAGTGTATGATAATTGATAAAGATGAAATAAGCTGGTTAAACAAAAATTACCCTGGATTATTTATAGACAATATTGATAAAAATATAATAATAAAAGGGGATCTTAAGTTCAGGGCGGTATTTGACGACTCTAGTGGCAACTATATTATCAATCCCGATATAAATAATCATTATAACTATCCAATTATTGAAGATAAATATAAGATTGAAATACATTCTCCTTCAGATTTAAGCTTGTTCCCGATTATTAAAAATACTGATAGTAGGTTATTAAATTTATCAAAGAATTTGGGTTGTGATTCTAGAGACCTTCATGTATATTCTGAGCTAATAACAAAAAATATGTTATGCGTTATTGGCCCCTTTGATGCTGAAAAGATAAAAGGAAAGATTGCTTTAAGTGATTTGATTAATAGGAGTTTAGTTCCGTTTTTTTATGATAGTAGTTATTTTGAAAAATATCATTTAAGACCTAGGGAACATTATAATCATGGTGCATGGGGTGTATTGGAAAATTATTATGACATCGTAAATATTGATTCTAATACTGATATAGATTTAGAGAAGAGCTGTATAGCCAAGCTTAAAAATGATAGAAAGAACTGGAATATAATTAAAAAATTTTTAATTTCTCGAGATAATATTAAAGGTCATACCTCTTGTTTTGTCTGTGGAAAAAATAAAATAAGAATTTGTCACAAAAAGATATTTTTTGCTTTATTTAGATTACATAACAATATTAAGGAATTAAACTTGTATAATTATTTATAGTTTCTATGAATATATTAAAAAAAATTAAAGAGAAAAATAGAATAAGAAATGAAATGAGGGATGTTGCTGTTATTAGAAAAATGGTTATGGCTCATTTGAATGAGTTGGTGAGCCGTAAAAAAGAAATTAATGAAAATCTTTTCGAGGTAACCGCTTTTTTACTTGATGAAATAGCTGATGCTCTTTCTGCTATTGCAACCTTAAAAAAAGATCATCTAAAAAGCAGTATAATGATTTCTCGATATATTTTAGAGAATTGCATTAATTTGATGTATATTCACAAAAAAGATTCAGAAAAAAGGGCTTTAAATTATAGGGCTTTTCCCGCAAAAATTTTGCTAAAAAGAATGGAGGAAAATCAAGAAAATGATAAAAGGATAAAGGGAGAAATTCCAAAAGTTAAGGAGCGAGCTGATAAATTTTGTCCTTCTGGTGGCAGTAATAATCATTGGGATGGTCTATCTGTTAAAAAAGTTATGGAAGACTTGAATCTTGAGAGTATGTATAACGATTGGTATGTTAGAATGTCTGCCTACATTCATCCTCAATATAGGGGCAGTAAAATAACAGCCAATGACAAAGGAGAGTATGTTAAATTTTTAAAAGATATGGTTTTTAAAGATTTAAATGTTCCAATATTATATTCCTTAAGAGCTATAAACAAAAAATTTGACTTACTCGAAGGAGGTGTTATTATTGAAAATTATCCAAAAGAGAAATCTACGTTTATTTTTAGTATTAATGAGCATAGGGAATCTAAAAATAACATAAATAACAAACAATTTATTTAAAATTTAATTAGAGTAAAAATATGAGTAATGTAAATATTAATTTAAATGAAGGTATTGGTATTCGTGAATCTATTTCAGCTCGTTCAGAGTCGGGATATTTAATCATTAAGAATAAACAAATTTGCTCTGATATATTAAAGATATCAAGTCCCAACGAAGAAAACTTAATTGATTTTTTAGTATCAATTCATTTAGTTATGGAGATTAGTCTTAATACTTTTTTTAGAACAATATCACTTAATGAAATGCAAAAAAGAGTTAGCACAAGAGATGTTATAAAAAATTTAGATGGTATTAGTTTTATAGATAAGGCAATTTTGTTTATTTATAATTCTCACTTTGATTTTAATGGAAACTTGCATGATGCAGACAAGTATCATTCGGTTATCGGGCAATTGAGAAATTTTTCTGGTCCAAGAAATAAACTATTGCATGGTCACTCTATTAGTACTATATTTGGTCAAAACGGAGAGAATAGCCATTCAGAGACTAGGGGCATAATTACACTTGATAAGATGGAGGAGCAAGTTGATTTATATAGAAAAATTATGGAAGGGCTAAGGTTTTATTTTGATTGTTTAAAATCTTCTTATACTCCTAGTGGAAAGGAGAGTATAAAAAGATCATATTTAGATGATTCTTTCCTTAATAAAAATGAGACCACCATTGAATCCGGTCCTTTAAATTAACTTATACAACCACAAAACACCCAAAAAGTCAAATAATAGACCATTCTCAGAAAATCAAAAGGAGTGTCTCATTTGTCTCATTTTGAAAACAGGACAGCGACCCGAGTGCCTAAAATCCAGTATTGAAAAATCATCAAAAAACCCTTATAATATTGCTATGTGGTGGTACTTAACTCGAGTAGCCCGCGAACGAAAAAAGACGCCAAAATGGCGTCTTTTTGAGTGAGTGGAGAGGCGGCAAGCCAACTGCTTGGCTTGCCGGGGATGAGAAAGCCGGAGCGAT
>Ga0334893_1001480_pt1 | contig 22262 bp, 15 predicted proteins | sample GraSluR3_MG_5_FD_207218 | JGI IMG/M metagenome (GOLD analysis project Ga0334893, IMG submission 207218) | Sludge microbial communities from methane-producing bioreactor in Wageningen University, Netherlands - Granular Sludge_09_05-R3 | ecosystem: Engineered > Bioreactor > Anaerobic >...
GAGGAAACCTTTTCCGCCGGGCATGCCGGCCGCCGTCACGACCGCCCGCTCCCGGCCGGTGCGAAGGTTGTAGACGTAGATGCCGTTTTCGGGCAGGAACCGGTCGGGGCTCGTGCCGTTGTTCACGTCGGTGTAGTAGTGGTCGGAGGAATAGGGTTTGCGCTTAACGAAGACGATCTCGTCGAACCCCAGTTCCTCGGGAGACACCGGGGCCGAAGCGGTCGGCGGCAAGGGGGAGGTCGGCGCGGCATCGGCGGCTTGTGTGACTTGCGCCGCGTGACCGACGATCGCCAAGGCGAGCAGGGCTTTCAGAAAACCGCACATGGGAAGGCTCATCCGGAAACACGAGGGGTAGGGCCGCAAAATCGCCGTTCATGGTACTTCGCAAGACGCGGCACCGTCAACTTCACGGCGCGGTCGCCCCCGACGCCATCGGAAGCGTCAGCACGAAACAAGCCCCCCCGTCGACCGTGCGGTCAAGTTCGAGCCGGGCGCCCATGTCGCGGGCGAGACGGCGACTCAGGGCGAGCCCCAGACCGATGCCCGGGGCCGAATGGGCCGCTTCGTGGGCCGACTTCGTGAAGCTGCGAAACAGATGCCGCGAGGCCGGGGCCGAGATGCCCGGCCCGTGGTCGCGAACGCGCAACGCGACCTGCCCGTCGACTTGCCGGGCGGCCAGGTGGATCCGCTTGTCCGAGGCCCCGGCGGCGTACTTGCCGGCGTTGTCGACCAGGTTCAACAGGATCTGCTCGACCGCCGACGGATTCGCCCGAACCGTCGCCGAAAACGCGGCCTCGTCGGCCTCGACGATCAGCTCCATGTCGTCGCGCCGGGCGTGGTTCGCCAGGCGGGCTTCGATCGGCTCGAGAAGCCGGTCGAGTCGCAGGGTTTCGACGCGGCCGTCGGCGCGGCCCCGCTCGAGCCGCGCGTAGGCCAGCACGTTTTCGACCAGGTGGCTCAGGCGCGAGGCTTCGCACCGCAGCGTCTTGAGGTAATGCGCGCGCGCCTCGTCGGGCACCATGCCCTCGTCGAGCATCTCGGTGTACATGTGGAAGGTCGTCAAGGGCGTGCGAAGCTCGTGGGTCACGGCCGAGACGAACGCCGCGCGGCGTTCGCTCAAGCGGATCACCCCGTGAACGAGCAGGGCCACGGCGCCCGCCGCGAGCACGACGCATGCCCAGGCGACGAGCAGCGAGAACCCGATCGACGCGGCGAAACCGCCCGTCTCGCTCGAAATCGACGAAGCACCGCGCCGCTCGCCGGGAATCAACCGCACGGGCAAGGCCGCCAACATGCCCGACTCGCCCGCGTCGGGCGCCGACGCGACGGGCCGCAAGTCGGCCGCGGGCAGCAGGTCGTCGATCGACGCAAGCAGCCGCGACTCGATCGCCGGCCAGTCGAGCAGGCATCCTTGCACGTACTGCCGGCCGCCGAGGCTCACGCGCCGGGCGAGAATCAGGCGGCCCGCGATCCACAGCGGAGTCATCACGACGCCGCCGACGTCGGTCAACGGGACGTCGGCGTTGGCCATCCAGTTCACGCCCGCGTTCTGGACGAGCAGCGAATTCGAGACGCCCTGCTGGACGGCCTGGGAGCGGAAGCTGTACTCCTCGAAATTCCGCCGCCGCGACGGGGCTTCTCGCATTCCGCGCCGCGAGTCGGCCGAAAGCTGCGGCGCCGGCTCGAAACCGGGCACAAGCACCAAGGCCGAGGGCTCGGCGGTCGGGCTGGGAAGCATCGCGACGAGCCGGTCGCGGTCGACGATCGCGGCGAGTTCCTCCAGCCGCGCCTCGGCCCGCGCGACCTCCTCGGCCGATAGGTGCTCGGGCACCAGAAGCCCCCGCTGCTGGGCGCCGGGCACCCGCGGCGACGTGAGCCGTCCGTCGGGCTCGAACTGGAAGTGGACGAGCACGTCGGGCGACGCGGCCCGCACCAGCGGCGAGACGGCGAGCCTCTCGGGACCGCCCAAATCGCCGGGCATCGCGCCCAGCGCCCGGTCGACCGGCAGGAACGCGCCGTAGGCGAAGTGGGGCCAGGCGCTCTCGCGCGTGACCAGGGCCGTCAGGGCGTTGTCCATGCGGTAGAGGGCCAGACGCACGTCCTGCTCCAAGGCCGCCTCGCGCCGGGCCTCGACCTCGGCCTGGTGCGATCGCAGTGCCTTGACGCTGATCCATCCCATCGCCGCCGCCAACAGCGACAGGCACAGCGCAAAAGCCTTCCAGATGTGCCGTGAGCGTTTCATCGCAACGGTGCGAACATGTAGCCCTTGCCGCGCACGGTCAACAAGACGCTCGGCCGCTGCGGATCGTCGCGCAGCTTCTCCCGAAGCCGGGCCACGTGCATGTCGATCGTCCGCGTCGTGATGCCGTGGGGGTTGATCCGCCAGACGTTGGCCAACAGCTCCTCCCGGGCGATGGCCCGGCCCGAGTTCGACGCCAGGTAGCGGAGCAGCTCGATTTCGCGCTCCGACAGGTCCTCGCGGGAGCCGTCGTCGAATCGGACCTCGCGCCGGGCCGGATCGATCTGCCCGCCCGGGATCGCGATGGCCGCCACGTCGGTGGGCCGCTGGGGCGATCGGCGCAACACGGCCTCGACCCGGGCCAGCAGCTCCTTCACGCGGAACGGCTTGACCACGTAATCGTCGGCCCCGTCGTGCAGGCCACGAACGCGGTCGGCTTCGTCGCCGCGGGCGGTGAGGACGATCACCGGCAGCGTGGGGCGCACCCGCCGGATCTCGCGCAGGATCTCCAATCCGTCGCGCCCGGGCAGCACGAGGTCGAGCAGCAGGAGGTCGAACTCGCGGGCCAGCGCCGTTTCGAGCCCCGTGTCGCCGCGATCGGCCTGGATGGCCTCGTACCCGGCGAACCGCAGCGCGTCGACGATGCCGCGCCGGATGGCCGGATCGTCTTCGATGGTGAGGATTTGCCGCTTGGCCATTGCGGGTTGCCGTTTCGAACGATGGGCGATGCCACCCTACGGTTCAGCGTACCCCGCGGGGCCGTGTTCGGCCAGTCCGACGGGGCCGCCCCTTGGTCCCGGCCGGGCGTGCCACCCGCTGGAGTTGGGGCGGCGCGTCGCCGAGCGCAGCGAGGCGCGTGGGCGCACGGTCGCACCACGCCCGCCTCTCAATGGGAGAGCACGTATCGCTCGTAGCGGTACGTGAGGGTTGTCTCTTCGCCCGGCTTGAGGTCGACGGTCCAGCTCAGCGTGCCCGATCGCTCGATCAGTTTGAGCTGGGTCGAGTCGATCGCGATCGCGCCGTCGCGGTCGGCGCCGATCGGCTTGCCGGGGACGGGGTTCGTGACGACGACGCGCACGTCGCGGGTCTCGAAGTTGCGCAGCTTGAGCTTGCCCTCGAGGGTCACCAGGTCGTAGTGGACGTCGTGCCTGGGGGAATGGGCCTTCAACTGGCGGTCGACCTCCCGTTCGGTCTTGTCGTGGGCCACGTTGATGGCGGTCGTGACGGGCAGCTCGCACTTGGCGCCCTTCGGGGTGTAGTGCAAGAGATCCTCGCTCAGAGGCCGGTCGCCGCTGAGCGCCAGGCAAGGCCCGGTGGTCCACGGCGTGTCGGTCGTGTTCTGGAGCAGGAGGGCATGCGTCATCCGCTCGGGCGGAGTCCAACGATAGACGTGCGCGTAGCGGATGGTCTTCGTGAACAGGGTGAGGATCGCCTTTTCGCCGCGACGGAGCGTGAGGTCCTGCTTGGTGTAGACCGTGTAATCCGTGGCGGCCGCGCCGCCGAGCTGCGGCAGGTTGCCCAACGCCCGATCGAGGCCGCCCGGGTCTTGCGCGACGGGGCTCTCGACGACCCGCGCTGCCGCGTCGAATTGCGGGGCCGTCTGCGCGTTCGAGACGATGGCCGCCCGGCTGACGATCTGGCTTCGCACGGCGTCGGGCACGGCCCCTTCGGCGGCCATTCCCGTCCCGAGGGCGCGAATGACTTGCCCCACGGCGATCGGCGCCAGGTACTCGGTATGGACGAAATGGGGCACGCCGACGACCAGGTGCACGTCGGTGTGCACGAGGTCCTCGGCCTGGTTGACCAGGGTGCCGCGCAGGGTGAGCCGGGCGGTCTGATCGTCGAGAATCTCGAGCGAGTAATCGGGAATCCAGGTGATTCCCTTGCGCAGATAGGCCATGCCCAACTCGGCCCGATCGGGCACGCGGTCGTCGTCGCGCGCCAGATGGATGCGCAAGGGCAGCTCGAGGATCTGCATCCGCTTGACGCCGGGAATGGGCACGGCGAGGCTGTTCGTCCCGTCGTCGAGGATGACGAACTCGGGTCCTACCGAGACGATTTTCCCCGCGGCCGATCGCTCCCGACCCTTGTGCTCATAGTGCACTTCGACCTGGATGCCCCGTCCGGCTTCGAGCCGTTCGCGCCTCGTCGTCAGGTCGTCGGGCACGTCGCGCCCGTCGAACTCGACGATCTGGCCGGGCCCCGAGCCGACCACGTCGACGACGGTCTCGTCGTCGAGGGCGTAGATGGCCAGGGTTCCGAACGCGGCGGGAGGAATCTCGGCCGCCATGCACCAGCCCTCGCGGAGTCGAACGTCGCCCTGGCGCATGAAAAACCCCAGCCCGTTCTTGAAAACGGCCACCGATCGGGTGCGCCCGTCCCAGATGCAGGGATTTCGCTTCGATTCGGCGGCGCCCGAAGCGGCCTTCTCGGCGGAAACGCGCTGGCCGTCTCCGCCGGAATCGGGGGCCGGTGGGGCGCCCGGCGCGGCGGCGCCCGCCACGAACACGGCAGCCAGAACGGCGACGCGCAACGCGATGCCGCCGAGCCGGCCGGCTTGGCGAATGCCCGGACACTGAAATCGGATCATGGCAGTTCTCCTGATCGAAAGGACGGCGGCGGGTTCGGTGACGCCGGCCGGGCCCCGCGACGTTCGCGCGTGCGACTCGACCGCCTTCAATCTACCGCGGAACTGCCCGTGCGCGCGTAACGGCTCTGTAACGACGGCGAGACGGCGGGCCAAGAAACGCCGCGGCGGCCCGATCGAGCCGGACCGGGCCGCCGCGCCAATGCCGCATTTCGCGACGAGCCGAGAATCCGCAAAGCCGGCGGACTCGGCAAGAGCTTTCCTACGAGACCACGCCTACGGGCAGCAGCACGCCGGCTTGCAGATCGCCGGGCGACAAACCGTCACCGGCACCTGCTTGCAGACCACCTTGGGCACGCAGATCGTCTTCGTGTAGGCGACCCGCTTCGGTACGTACCGCACGCAGGTGATCGTCTCCTGGTAATGCACGGGCTTGCAGACCGTGTAGGGCACCTTGCGGGTAATCACCTCGGGCACCATCTTGCAGACCCGCTGCTCGACCTCTTTGGTGCGGACCTCTTCGACCATGCGGCAGACCTGGTAGGTGCAGGTCTTGACCTTTTCTTCCGGCACCATCTTGCAGACGGTGTAGGGCACCTTCTTCGTGTGCGTCTCGGTCACGTAGCGAACGCACTCGACCTCCTTCTCGATGACCTCGGGCACCCAAACCCGCTTGCATACGGTGGGCGGGGGGCCGCAGGTCGCCGGGCGGCAGGTGCTCGGCGCGCACTCGACCTGCCGGGTTTCCCAGTGACCCGAGCACACCTTGACCGTCTTCGTGTACTTCTCGGGCTTGCAGACCGTGTAGCAGACCTCCTTTTCCTTGGTCTCGTGCACCGGCTTGCAGACCGTGTAGCGGACCTCGCGGGTCTTGGTCTCGTACACGGGCTTGCACACCTTGTACTGCACGGTCTTCGTCTGGGTCTCCCAGACCGGCTTCCACACGGTGCACTGCACCTCGCGGTACTGCGTCTCGGGCACGTACCGGACGCGATCGACGACCTTGGGTTCGCACACCCGGTCGTAGCAAGTGCGATAGCAGGTGACGTCCTTCTTCTCGTAGACGACCTGCCGGCAGGTCTTCATCACCGTGCAGCATTGCTGCGGACAACACGTGGGCTTGCTGCAAGTGCGGCAAAGCCCGGCCTGGGCCCAATCGGCGCCGGCCGCCAGAACGGCGGCCGCCACGAGGGCCACTCCCACGATTCTTCCCATGGCATCGCTCCTTCCAAGTAGCTGCGAAACAAGTAGGGCCATACGGATCGAAAACCTCTACCCATGCTTCATACGTTGCGTAGTCGTCGCAGTCAATACCCCGAAGCCCCTCTAGTGGGCGGGTGGACTGCCGCAATTTCGACCCGAAAGAATTCGCGACCCCCGGCACGGCAGCGCCGGCGACTCGAATGGCGGGTTTGCGACTTGGCGTCGACGCCCCGGCCTGCCGCAACAAAGCGCGCGACGCGCCCCCACCACACGCTGCCTGCCGGACGAACACCGGCCTTCCCGGACGAACGTCGTCACGGGACCTGCTCGGCCTCCAACAGGCGCACGCGGTCTTCGCCCCACCCGAGCGTTTCGGCCACGGCCGCGGGGTACTCCCAGCCCTCGGGCGTCGCCTGATAGAGGACGATCGGCGACCGCTCGGCGGCCATGGCCACGGCCTGCGGCACGTCGAGATAGCGACGCACGTTCAGCAAGATCGGGCCGTCGCGGTGCGTTCGGGGCAAATCGAGCAGGTCGAGCCGCCCGATGGCGGGCTCGAACAGCGACGCGTACAGGGCCAGGCCCGCCGCCTGGCGCTCGCCCTGCACGACGAGCGGAAGACCGCGGGTCGCGTCGAGCGCGCGCAGGGCCTGGATCGCGCGCCGCACGTCCCAGACGCGCATGCCGTCGAGGGTCTGGCCCAGGAGCATGAAACGGCGGCGGATCTGGGTCTGTTTGCGCTCGTCGGGGTTCCAGGCCGTGGGGCCGACTCCCCTCGGGGCCACGAAGGCCGCCACGCACTCGCCCGACCGCTGCGTGCGGCGAAGCTCCTCGAAACGGGCCTGGTCGGCGGCCGGCAGCGCCTCTTCGCCGCCGGCGAGCTCGTCGGCGATTTGCCGTTCAAAGCCCCACCGCATCATCGAGAGGAACGACGTCCAGCCCTCCTCGTCCAGCACGCCCAGCACCGCCAGCTTTGGCCGCGCCAGGTCGACGGGCTGCGCCAAATAGAGTCGCAGCCGGACGGCCCCCTGGCTCGTGAAGTCGCAGGCCGAAAACCGCATGCCCGCCCCCTCGACCGCGAAGGCCGGCTCGACGGCCAACGATTCGGGCTCGTCGGGCCAGCCGCCGAACGACTTCTCCACCAGCGCCCGGCGCCACCCGTCGCGCAGCGTCTGCCACGCGTCGTGCGATGGCGGCACCGGCGGCGCCGGGGCCAACTCGGTAAAGGTCTCGTGGATCTCGGAATTGAGCTCGTCCTGCGGCAGTTGGTCGAAGACCTTGAGCTGCTCGGGCTCGAACAGCGGGACCGCCGGCTCGTCGACCGAGCGCTCGATGCCCTTGAGATGCTTGTCGAACCACTGGAAGGCGGGCTTGCGCAGCTCGGGCGTATCCCGGTGGGGGCCGGCGGTCATGGTCAGGGTCACCAGGTCGCCGGCGCCCTCGAGCGCGTAGACCTTGCGGACCTTCGCGTAGAGCCGCTCGACGCCGTTGCGAGGAAAGATGGCGTCGGCGTCGGAATTGCCGATCATCAGGGGTCGCGGGGCGACCAGGGCCGCGACCATCGGGTAGTCCCAGCGGTAGGTGTTGACCATGAACATGCAGTCGCAGTGCCCCTCGACGCAGCCATCGACCACGTGGTTTTCGAGGTCGGTGATGCCGGCGACGGGCACGGCCGCCTTGATCCGCTCGTCGATCGCCGCGATCCACCAACTGTAGGCGCCCCCGCCGCTCCGCCCGGTCACGCCGATCCGCTCGGGATCGACCTCGTCGCGCGACTGGAGATAGTCGATCGCCCGAACGCAGTTCCAGGCTTCGACGCCGGCGGGCGTGTACCCGCGATTGTTCCACCACCACATCTTGTGGCGGTAGGTGCCGTGGTGAATTCCCTCGATCTCGCCGAGCTGAAGCGTGTCGATGATGAGGCAGACGTAGCCGTGCCGGGCGAACCAGGCGCCGTGGTGCTGGTAGTGGGCCTTGTTGCCGTAGCTGACGCCGTCCTTCTTGACGCGCCCGTGCCCGCACACGTAGAGGATCGCCGGCAGGCGCTCATCGGCTTGTTTGGGCAGGTAGAGGTTGCCGGTCACGTAAAGCCCGGGACGCGACTGGAAGTGGAGCTTCTCGACGGTGAACTGCTCGTGATCGACCCGGCCGGTGACCGTGGCCCGGAGGTCGGTTCGCTCGGGCAACGGGTCGAGGCCGAGCATTTCGAGCAGCTCGGCGCGGCGCGATTCGCGCTGCGACTTCCATGCGTCGAGCGACGCGCCGTCGGCCAGGCAGGCGTCGGCGAGCCTGGCCGTCTCCTGGCGGAAGTACTCGGCCAGCATCTGGTCGGCGGGGCTGGGGCCGAGCTCGGCCCATTGGGGGCGCGGCTCCGCGGCCCGGGCGGACCCAAACGGGGCGGCGACGACTGCCAGCAAAACGAGGACGAGCAGGGCGGCGTGGCGGCGGGTTCTCATGGCGTCTCCTCGGGGCTGCATGCTTGGGGGCGGCCGAGAGGAGGAATCGCCGTCGATTCGAAACGGCAATATCATTTCTCGGTCGGCCCAGGGTGCAGACCATTGTGCGGCACCCGGGCACGCGGTGCAACACGGGGCCTTCGGAGACGCGCCGCCGCGCACGCGCAAGCCGGCCGGGGTTGCCCTCCGTGGCATCCCGGCCGGCGCGAGCTTGCGTGGAATTCGTTGCGCCCTCTCAGGGGCCGATCGACCTGGGGTCGCTGGCCAGGAAGTCGCGCGGGCCGCGGACCGTGTAATACGGGTAGGTGACCGCGGCAGACGGCGGTCCGGGGTTGAAGCCCGGGTCGCGGTGGAAGAGGCGGGCCCCCAGCCCGCACCCGCACGCGGCAAAGTCGTCGCCGCAGGCGGCGCACGTCTCGGGAGACGAAGCGCAGGTTCCGGGCATTCCGCATCCGTCCGTGCAGGTCTGACGGCACAGACACCCGCTCAACCCGGCCAGCAAGGCGAGGCAGAGCAACAGCATGAGCGCACGTTTCATCGTCGGAGAGTCCTTTCCGTCGGTTGGGTCTTCGACCGCCGCGGCGCGGCGCGTCGAGCGGGATTTCTCGCTACGGCCTGGGCTGCCGCATCGGGTGGACCGTCGGGTAAGCGGACAGGCTGCCGCGCACCGTCGGCCACTCCCTGTTTGACATCGACCCGACAACTGGTAGAGTCCAGAAAATCGCGCAAACTGTTGCGGACGATAAAACAGGCAGGATGCGACCGACGCGGGCCGATCCTTCCACGCCCCCAACTTCGGGTAGACGACCGGCCCGCAAGCTGGTACCGTAACCCCCGGGCAGGGGCCGATCCACCGTGGGTTTTGGGTAGGATAGATGTCAAGAGGGCCTGTCGTCGACGCTCGGGTCGGAGCCGGTGGGCCCGGCGCGACCTGGGAGGGGGTCAGCCGTCGGACAGGCCGCCCGGCTTCCGCATCGGACGAGCCATGGTAGCTCCGATCGAACAGATCGAAACCGTCATCGCGATGTACCGCGAGGCCGCGGAGGCCAATCAAAAGACTCCAACGCGACGGGGCAACGTCGTGTGGCTTTCGCCCGATGCGGCCGCCGACGTGATGATGACCGGCGATCTGCACGGCCACCGCGGCAACTTCGACGCGATCGTGTCGGTGGCCGATCTGGAAACGCACCCGCGACGCCACTTGATCCTCCAGGAAGTCTGCCACGGAGGGCCATCGTACCCGTCCACGGGCGGGTGCATGTCGCATCTCCTTCTGGACGAGGTCGCCCGCCTCAAGGTCCGCTACCCCGATCGCGTCCACTTCATCCTGGGCAACCACGAGTTGGCCGAGTTGACCGACTATCCGATCCAGAAGAACCGGCAGATGCTGAATCTGCTGTTTCGGCTGGGGATGCAGCACGTGTACGGGCCGGCGACCGACAAGGTGCGCGAAGCGATGCTGGCGTTCCTGGGGAGTTGTCCGCTGGCGGTACGGCTTTCGGGCGGGGTGTTCGTCACGCACAGCCTGCCCGAGGTAACCGACCGCCGCCCGTTCGACGTTTCGATCTTCTCCCGCCCTATTACCGCAGCCGACCTGGGAGAGAGGGGGGCCGTGTTCGCGCTGGTCTGGGGGCGCGACTATCGGCGCGAGAATGCCGAGGCCTTTGCACGCCTCGTCGAGGCCGAGGTGCTCGTCACCGGCCACGAGCCGTGCCCCGAGGGCTCTGCCGCGCCGAACGATCGGCAGATCATCCTCGACTGCTGCGGCGACCGGGCCGCTTATGCGATCCTGCCGGCCGATCGCGATCTCACCCATGCCGAAATCGTCGCGCGGATCGAGCGGTTGCCGTAAAGGCGCGACCCACGGGCGAATAGGCGCTCGGGGCAGTCTGCGTCGGTATTGGAGAATCCCGGCCGATGTGTTAAAAGTTGCCCTGCGAATTCCGCTTCGAACGCCTTCGACGGACGCCAACCATGAAGAACTTCGTCAGGTGCCTGCGGCTGGCACTCCAATACCGGTGGACGTTCGCGCTGTCGGTCTTTTGCGCGGTGATGGTCGGGGTGCTGTGGGGCGGGAACATCACCGCCGTGTATCCCTTCGTTCAGATCGCCTTTCAGGAAGGGTCGCTGCAGGAGGAGCTCGACCTGCGGATCGACGAAGAGACGGCGGAGTCGGCCCGGCTGATGCGGGAGATCGACGACCTGCGGTCGCGACTCGACCAAAGCCCGCCGTCGGAGCGCGACGCCCTCGGCAGGCGGCTTTACGCCGCCGAGTGGGACCTGTGGTACAAGCAATTCGCCTTGCGGTGCTGTCGCTGGGTCAAACCCTGGGTCGACGCCTACCTGCCCCGCGATCCGCTCCAGACGCTCGCCCTGCTGGTCGGTCTGCTGCTTCTGGGGACGCTCGTCAAAAGCCTGTTCGTGATTGCCAACGGCATCCTCGTGGGGCGGTTGTCCCATCTCGGCGAGTTCGAGTTGCGCAAGCTGTTCTATCGGCGAACCTTGCGCATGGACCTCGCCTCGTTCACCAATGAGGGGACGTCCGACCTCATGAGCCGTTTCACCCACGACATGAACAGCGTGGCGGCCGGGCTGAACGTGCTGCTGGGCAAACTGATCCGCGAGCCCTTGAAGATGTTCACCTGCCTCGCCCTGGCCGCGGTGATCTCGTGGCCCTTGCTGCTGTTTTCGCTGGCGGTCGTCCCCCTGGCCGCGCTGTTGATCCGGTGGCTGGCCAGGACGCTCAAACGGGCGAACCGCCGGGCCATGGAAGAGATGGCCCTGCTCTACAACACGCTCGAGGAGACCCTCCGCGGCATCAAGGTCGTCAAGGCGTTTACCATGGAGCCCCAGGAACGGATGCGGTTCCACGAAAACGCCAAAGCGTACTACCGAAAGTCGATGCGGATCGTCCGCTACGACGCGCTTTCCCATCCCATGATCGAGGTCGTGGGGATGCTGATCATCTGCCTGGCCCTGTTGGCCGGCGCGTACCTGGTGACCCAGGGCACGCAGCACGTGTGGGGCGTGCCTCTGAGCCCCTTCCCGCTCAGCACGCCGCTGCTGATCACCTTTTACGCCCTGTTGGCCGGCGCGGCCGACCCCGCCCGAAAACTCTCCGACGTGGTCACCGCCCTGCAGCGGGCCGCCGCGGCCAGCGACCGCATTTTCGCAATGATTGATCGCGAGTCGGCCGTGGACGACCCGCCGAACCCCCGCCCCCTGCCTCGCCATCATCGCAGTCTCGTCTTCGACCGGGTCGATTTCGCCTACCGGCCCGACCAGCCGGTCCTCCGCGGCATCGACCTGGAGATCGAGTTCGGCGAGACCATCGCGGTGGTCGGTCCCAACGGATGCGGCAAGAGCACCCTGGCCAATCTGGTTCCGCGTTTTGCCGACCCCACGGCGGGCGCCATCCTGCTGGACGGCATCCCGCTCCGCGAGGTGCGACTCCGCGATTTGCGGGGCCAGATCGGCCTGGTCACCCAGGATCCGGTCCTTTTCGACGGCACGGTGTTTGAGAACATCCGCTACGGATCCCCCGGCGCCACGCGCGACCAGGTCGTCGAGGCCGCCGAGCGGGCCCATGCCCACGAGTTCATCACGACCGAGCTTTCGGCGGGCTACGAGTCACCCGTCGGACCGATGGGGGGGCAGCTATCCGGCGGACAGCGGCAGCGAATCGCCCTGGCCCGAGCGATTCTCCGAGACCCCGCCCTCCTCCTGCTGGATGAGGCCACCAGCCAGATCGACCTGGAAAGCGAGCGGCTGATCCAGGAGGCGCTGCGCGACTTCGTGCGCGGCCGGACCACGATCATCATCACGCACCGTCTGGGGGCGATCGGTCTGGCCGATCGCGTCGTCGTCATGCATGAGGGCCGAATCGTCGACGTGGGCACGCACGGCGAGCTGACGGCCCGATGCCCTTCCTACCGGCGGCTCCACCAGCTTCAGTTCGAAGACCTTCGGGCCACCGCGTAATCGGCGATTCCGGCACGACGTTTGCATTATCGGCACATCGCCTCTGCGAGAGCAGAAGCAGTCACCCCCCCCAGAGAACCCGGTGGCTCGTCCGCGAGCCACCGGGTTTGAAACAGAGGAGAGGCCAAATCATCTGTTAGGGGCCGGTATGCGGAAGAGGTGCGCACGGCCATCAAGGTAACAGCGTCGGGAACGACCCTGCAACGCGATTGTCGTGTCTGGAACGGGAAGAGGCGACCCTCCCGACGGGTCGGAAGCGCCGCCTTCCGAGTAGCGATGGCGAGCTGGGTGATCGGTTGCCCGAGCGATCCCCAGCTCGCCTGCTCTTTTTTGCTACAGTAGAATGGAACATGTGTAGCAAAATACAACAGCCACGGCTTCTGCTACGTCCCAGAATCTGCTCTTTGTCGCGATCTGCGTAACTATTCTGGGGGGCGTTTCTTCGACGGCGGTTCTCAGCCAGCCGGCCACGGTGGTCGGGCACCAAACCGGCCGAGCTGGGGATGGGCTCAGCGGGGTGGGCTCAGCGGACGGACGTCCGCCGCTCGGTCGGGCACCGGCAACCCGGGAATCGAGCGGTCGCACGCCCTTACTTCGGGTTTCCGATCCCGTATAATCGCCGTCTGTCGAGCGCGGTCTACTTCGTCGAACGCAGAAAGGAGCTACGCATGGCTACCGGCTTTGGCATCATCGGTTGCGGCATGATCGCGGATTTTCACTCCCGGGCGATTCGCGACGTGGAGGGGGCGGAATTGGTGGCCTGCTTCGACATGGTGCCCACGGCCGCCGATCGACTGGCCGAAAAAACCGGCTGCAAGGCGTACCACGACCTCGACGCCATGCTCGCCGACGAGGCGGTCGACGTGGTCACGATCGGCACGCCCAGCGGCGCCCACATGGAGCCCGCGGTCGCCGCCGCCGGGGCGGGCAAGCACGTCATCGTCGAAAAGCCGCTGGAGATCACGCTGGACCGCTGCGACCGCATCATCGAGGCCTGCGACAAGGCGGGCGTGGTGCTGTCGACCATCTTTCCCTCGCGGTTCCACGAGCCGAGCGTGCAAATCAAGCGGGCGCTCGACGCGGGGCGATTCGGCCGGCTCACCGTGGGCGACGCGATTGTCAAGTGGTACCGCACCCAGCAGTACTACGACAGCGGCGCCTGGCGAGGCACCTGGGAGCTCGACGGCGGCGGAGCGCTGATGAACCAGGCCATCCACAGCGTCGACCTGCTGACGTGGCTCATGGGACCCGTCGCCGAGATTCGCGCCCAATTCGCCCTGCTGGCCCACGAGCGGATCGCGGTCGAGGACGTCGCCATCGCCACCCTGAAGTTCGCCAACGGGGCCTTGGGGACCATCGAGGCGAGCACGGCCGTCTATCCGGGCTACTTGAAGCGGATCGAGATCCACGGCTCGGCCGGCTCGGCCGTCATGGAGGAGGAAGACATCGTCAAATGGGACTTCGCCGAGAAGCAACCCGACGACGCGGCCATCGAAGAGACGATGGCTCAGCGCGTCAGCGGCGGCGGCGGAGCGGCCGACCCCGCGGCCATCGGCCATCACGGCCACGCCCGGCAGTTCGCCGACGTGCTGCGAGCGATCGGGTCGGGCTCCAAGCCCCTGATCGACGGCCCCGAAGGGCGCCGTTCGGTCGAGATCATTCTGGGGGTGTACCTCGCCGCCGAGACCGGGCAGACGGTCAAGCTCCCCCTCCCGAGCGACCCCGTTCTCCAGGCGCGCGAAGCGGGCGTGGGCGGGTAGGTGCCCGGCGAGCGCCGGGCGGCGAATCGGGCGAACCGCTCTTGGCCTGCCTGCCGGTTCCTGGCAGAATGCCGCGACGGAAACGGCAACGGATGGGCCGGCGCGTCACGGTCTCGTTGGATCGCCGTTTCCGGGCAGGCGATCACGGGCCGAGGACACTTCCGCCGAGGGATGCTGCGGTGAAGCAGGGTGGCATCGTCGATTATTCGGTCTATCTGCTGGTGCGCATGCTGGTCTGCGTCGTTCAGGCGATGCCGATCGAGACTTGCCGGCGGGCGGCCAACGCCCTGGCGTGGGTCATGGCCGACGTGCTGCGCGTTCGCGGCAACCTGGTCGACGAGAACCTGCGCCATGCCTTTCCCCAGATGCTGCCGGGGCAGAGGCGGCGGCTTGTCCGGCGGATGTGGGAGCATCTGTTTCTCCTGGTGGTCGAAGTGGCCCACGCGCCGCAACGGATCCACGAGACGAACTGGCGCCAGTTCGTGAGGCTCGAAGGCGTCAGGCCCTTGGTCAGGCAACTGCTCACGCGCCGGCCCACGATCGTCGTCACGGGCCATTTCGGGAATTTCGAGGTGGGAGGATACCTGCTGGGCATTCTCGGGTTTCCCAGCCACTCGGTCGCGCGGAACCTCGACAATCCCTACTTGAACCGCTTTGTCGGACGTTTTCGCGGCATGACCGGGCAGCACATCATTCCCAAGCAGGGCGGCTACGAGCAGATGCTCGACGTGTTGGCGGGCGGGGGGACCATGACCTTTCTGGCCGATCAGGCGGCGGGCCCCAAGGATTGCTGGGTCGACTTCTTCGGCCGCCCCGCCTCGACCCACAAGGCCATCGCCTTGATGTCGCTGCAGCACGACGCCCCCATGGCGGTGTGTTACGTGCGACGGACCGAGCGCCCCATGCACTTCGAGATGGTCACGGCCGCCATGTGCGACCCGCGCGACGCGACCGAGGGCATTGCCAGCATCCACCGCCTGACCCAGTGGTACACCACCGAGTTGGAGCGGGCCATCCGGCAGCGCCCCGAGCAGTACTGGTGGATCCACCGGCGGTGGAAGGAGCGGCCGCGACGGAGCAAGAACAAAGCCGCCTGAAGCGCGCTAGGCCCCGACCGTCTTCCGAAAGACCGTGCCCCGCGCGATCTCCTTCATGCCGAGCTTTCGGCAGAGTCGCACGGTGGCCGGGTTCTTCTCGGTCGCCAGCATCTCGACCGAGGCGACGCCGGCGCGGGCGAGTTGCCGGAACGACTCGCCCAGGGCGAACGTGGCCAGGCCCTGTCGCCGATGGGAGGGATCGACCCGCACGTCGATCACGCCCATGCCCCGTCCCGAATCGCCGGGCATGTCGCGATAGGTCACCGAGGCCCGCGGCGACGGATTGCCCCGCGGCATGACCTCGAACCGCGTCAGGTCAAAACCGGCCGTCGTCACGGCCTCCCAGAAGCTTCGCGGAGGCGCATCGACGATCTCCTCGACCGCCATGCGCCGCCGCAACTGCATCTGCACCCGATCGATGGCCGGACGAAACCCGTCGAGCCCGCAGCGGAACTGGAACGTTCGATCGACGGCATCGTAGCCCCGGGAGCGATACAGCGATCCGGCCAGGGGGTCGGAATCGAGCACGCCGGAGGGCTCGCTTCCCCCGCAGAGGCCCAGGTAGAAGGGGCTCGCCCGCCGAACCGCTCCCCCGAAAACCACCCGTGCGCCCCGGGCACCGAGGTAGCGTTCGCATCGGTCGATCAGCTCGGACGCCACTTCGGCTTCGTGGTCGCCGGGGCGCACCAGCAGGAGGCAGAGGACGCCCTGGGCCGCGTCGAGAGCTTGGCGGCTCTCGTCGGGGCCGAACGAAGCGTGGGCGAAGCCGAGCGGACGATCGCCCTCGAACGCCAGAATCAGGCCCTCGGGATCGAAATGGAGCTTGCCGAAAACGAGCTGCTCCAACAGATCGACCGACACCGGCTGCAAAAGGCCCATCTGGTCGGCCCGACTTCGCCAAACGGCGGCAACGGCCGGAGGGTCCGTATTCCGAAACGCGCGATAGATCGGCATCGCAGGCGCACAAGGGTCGAGATCCGAGAGAAGCCGATCCGGAATTATAGTGGGCGCTCGACATGGGCACCAGACGCCGCGCGCGACGGGGTCGGCTCAGAATCCCGCCGCCGCGCCCAGGCGCTCGATGTGCGCGAGCATTGCCTGCTCGGGCAAATCGATCCGGCCGCGGAGTCGCTCCGAGAGGGGCTCGGCCGAGCCCGCTTGCCGCCATTCGAGCAGGTATTCGCGCAGAAGCACCCGGTTTTCGAGCCCCGTCTCGAGCAGAAAATGAACCCAAGCCCACGCCTCGGCGTAGTCGCCTTGCGTCATCGCGAAGGGCTGATCGAGCGACTCCAGACGGGTCAGATCGGGCTGCCACCGGCCCGACCGGCGTTGCCCCAGAATCGCCTCGAGATGCGACTCGTTCACGCCCCCCGAGCCGCGCGGAACCTCGAAATACTCGGCCAGCCCCTCGTCCAGCCACAAGGGCAGATCGGGCACCACCGCGTGGACGTAGGCGTGCGTGATCTCGTGCCGAAGGTCTTCGGCAACCCGGTCGCCCCACTGGGCATAGATCTGAAGCCGCGTGTCGGTCTTCAGGAAGTAGGCCCGACGCGGCGGAAACTTCGGGTGGTACAACCGCATGAACGCCTCGAACGGCTCGGCGCCGGCAAACAGATACACGTGGATCGGCTCGTCGGAGAGCGGAATGCCCAACCGGTCCTTGAGATCCAGGCGCCGCGCCACGAGGTCCTCAATCAGTCGGTGATTCGCGGGCAGCGCGAAGCTGCTGTGGATCACCAACTGGTCTCGGACGAGCAGATGATCGCCCGGAAGACGCAGCCGAGTCGTGACGGTCTGGGCGCATCCGCCCAACGCCAGGGCGACGAGCACGAGCGGCAAGGCAACGGCGATCTTCATCGGTCGGGAACCGCGCGCGCTGCGGGTCGGGTCAGGAAGGGCCGCGCCGCAACGGCCCGGCGCGACGTGACCGCGACGCGCGGCCCAGGCGTTTCGGCACCAGAAGCGCCGGCGCGGGGCTTCGCCGCCTCGGCCGCGCCGCGAAGCAACGCGGCCAGGCGAGGGCCCCAGCGATCGACGCTGAACCGCGCTTCGACCAGGCGCCGTCCTGCCGCGCCCATCGTGCGCCGGAGGCTCGGGTCGCCGGCCAGCCGCCGAATCGCCGCGGCCCACTCGGCGGGCGTATCGGCCAGAAAACCCGTGCGCCCGTCGATCACCATGTCGCGATGCATTCCCACCCGATTCGCGACCACCGGCAGGCCGGCCGCCATGTACTGCAACACCTTGAGCCCGCACTTGCCTCGACTCCACGCATCGTCGGGCAGCCAACTGATGCCGATGTCGCCGTGCGTGAGATCCTCGGCCTCGGTCGCCGACGTCCAGGGGCGCAGCAGGCATCGTACCCCCTCCAACTCGGGAAGGGCGTCGCAGATCACGCGCAGCTCGAGGCCGGCGACGACGCGGGCCGCGGCGGCCAGGTGCCGCCGCACGCAATCCAGCGAAGCAAGCGTCGAACGCTGACCGATCCATACGAGCCGAGCAGGTCGACCCGCCCGATCGTGGGGCGAAACGGCGTACCGCCCCGGTTCGACGCACGTGGGAATCACGCACACCCGAGCCGGTTCGACGTAGGCCGCGGCCCGGTCCCGAAGATGCGCGTTGCCGGCCACCACCAGATCGGCCGCGTAGACCGTGGCCCAGAACTTGCCGAGTCGTTGCCAGCTTTCGGACGGCTTGCGGTGGTAGCTGTCGCGCCGGAACACCGCGTCGTCGAAGTCATAGACGAGGGCCTTCGCCGCGCGGCGCAGTGCGCACAACTGCCATATTGGCAAGAGTTTGCGCTGCAATACCACGAGGTCGGCTCGCCGGGCCGCCGCGATCTGCCGCCAACGGGGCCAAACGCCGCGGCAAAGCGGCGCCGCCTCCAAATGAAGCCCCCGTTCGGCCAGGGCCCAGGCGAACGCCTCGATCCGATACCGGTAGCACACGTGGCCGGGGGCTTCGATCAGGGCCAGCACCTTCATGACCGTCATCCCGTCGACCATCTCGGGGGGGTGGGTCGCCCCCGGCTCGACCTCGTCGTTGCCGCCTTCCCTACGGGCGGGGTAGTCCAGGGCATGGGATCGTAGCAGATTGGCGCGGCGGGCAGAAGATCAAAGCAAACCCGGCGCGATGCGAATGATCTTGGGGCAAGGGGCTCGACGGTTCGGTTGGGACGGTGCGGAGGCGATTCCCCTTGATCTTTCGCAATGCTTTGGCAATAAAAGCGTTGTGGCGAGCCGACGGGAATGAGGGCCGATGGTCCGGGAGAATCGAGGCACGCTCAACATGCGATTGATTGTCGCCTGCTCGAAATGCCGACGCCAGTACGACGCGACCGGGCGCGCGCCGGGAAGCCGCTTTCGCTGCCTGTGCGGTTCCGTGCTCACCGTCCAGGCGCCCGAGGGGCACGAAGCGGCCGTGGTCCGGTGCTCGTCGTGCGGGGCGCCGCGCGAGCAGCAGGCGCTGAACTGCCGTTTCTGCGGGGCCGACTTCACGCTCCACGAGCGCGATCTGCACACGGTCTGTCCGAAGTGCATGGCCCGGGTCAGCGATCGGGCCCAATTCTGCCACCACTGCGGAATCCGGCTCATGCCCGAATCGGTGGCCGGCGACCGCACGAAGCTGACGTGCCCCGTCTGCGGCCAAGGGTACCGGTTGACCAACCGCCCCATCGGCGACGTGAGCGTGTTGGAGTGCGGCCGTTGCGCGGGCCTCTGGCTTGGCAACGAGACGTTCAAGGAGTTGACGGTCCGCGCATCGTCCGCCTCGATTGACGTCGACCAGCTTTTCGAATCGATGCACGCCGGATCGGCCAGGCCCGCCGTGGTCGACCAGCCCGAGAGCCAGCGCTGGGCCTACCGCCGCTGCCCGGTCTGCGACGCCATGATGCACCGCCGCAACTACGGCCGCCGCAGCGGCGTGATCATCGACCTGTGCAAGGACCACGGCGTCTGGTTCGACGCCGACGAGCTGCCGCGGATCCTCGCCTGGATCCGCTCCGGCGAGATGGCCAAGGTCAAGCAAGAGGAGGCCCGCCAGGAAGCCCGCGACGAACGGCTCAAACGCTTGACGCGGCGCCCCGAGCGCGACGTCGTCATCGACCCGCCGTTCGGAACTCCCCACGGCTATCCCTACAGCCCCCTGGGCAGCTTCCTCGGCGAACTCATCGCCTGGCTCATCGGAGCGAGATGAGCGATGCGCGGGATTGGCGATTCAGGAGAACACCCGATGCCCAAGGCCACTCGACCGAGCGTTCGACCGGCGCTGATCGCGTTGGGGCTGCTGTGCTTCGGCGTTTCCGTCCCTGCGACCCACGCCGCCGAATCCGGGTGGCGTGCCGGCCTGGCCCGCGTGCGAATCACGCCCGACGAGCCGATCGCCATGTCGGGCTACGGCCCCCGCGTGTCGGAGGGCGTGCTCGACGACCTCGACGCCAAGGCCCTGGCGCTCGAGGACGATCAGGGGCATCGGGCGTTGCTGCTGACGGCCGATCTGCTCTTCTTTCGCGCTCCTTTCGCCGAGCTGCTCTGCCGCGAGATTTCGCGGAAGACCGGCTTGAAGCGCGAGCAAGTCCTGCTCAACGCCTCGCACACCCACGCCGGGCCGGTGTTCGGCGTCCGCGATCCCGATCGCTTCGACCTCGACGAGAACCAGCGACGCATCGTGCGCGCATATACCGACAGGATCGAGGAGCAACTGGTCGCGTTGGCCGTGGCCGCGGTTGCCGACTTGAAGCCGGCGGCGCTGGCGTGGGGCAAAGGCACGGCCGACCGCTTCGTGATGAATCGCCGTCTCCTCGACGAGCGGGGGAAATGCCGAGGCATGGGCCCCAATCCGCAAGGCCCGGTCGACCGCGACGTGCCCGTGCTCCGCGTCGACCGGCGCGGCGCCAGCCCTGCCGCCCTCGTGTTCGGCTGCGCCTGCCACGGCGTCACGCTCGACGGCCAGAACCGCAAGATTTCGGGCGACTACGCCGGTTTTGCCCAGCGGCTCGTCGAAGAGCAGCACCCCGGCTCGCAGGCCATGTTCGTCGCCGGCTGCGGCGCCGACGCCAACCCCGAGCCCCGGGGCGGCCCGACCCAAGAGGAATGGGTCGTCCGGCACGGCGAGACCCTGGGGCGGGAGGTCTGCCGCGTCGCGGCGGGCCCGCTCGAACCGGTGCGCGGACCGCTTTGCGTCCAACTCGAATGGACCGACCTGCCCCTCGAACACGCTCGATCCCGCGGACAGCTCGAAGAGATTGCGGCGGGCGGTTCCTACTGGCACGCCCGCAACGCCAAGGGGATGCTCGCCGTCCTCGACCGTGGCGAGCCGCTACCCCGGCACTATCGCGCGCCGATCGCGCTATGGCAGTTCGGCGGCGACTTGACCCTGGTGGGCCTTCCGGGCGAGGCCGTGGCCGACTACGTGCGCCTGCTCCAAGAGGCCCTCGGGCCCGATCGGCTGTGGGTGGCGGCCTACGCGAACGAGTCGTTCGGCTACCTGCCCACCACGCCGATCCTGGCCGAAGGAGGCCACGAGACGATCGGCCTGACGCTCGACGTGGGCCTGTTCTCCGCCGGCGTCGAAGACGTCGTCGTCGCCGCCGTGCGCCAACTGGCCGAACAGGCGGGCCGAGCGCTACGCGCCCGCTGACGGCTGGACGCCGCCCCTGCGCCCCGCTATACAAGGCCGCAGAAACCGAACGCCGCAGCCCCGGGACTGCGGATCGCGTTGTCCATCGCCCACGAGCCAACGGGAGCCTCCCATGAGTCCAGACGAACCGAACGCGACCGTCCGCGAGCGGCCCAAGCGGCTGACGTCGCTCGATGCCTACCGGGGCCTGATCATGGTCACGCTGGCCGGGGGCGGGTTCGGCCTGGTGAAAATGGCCGAGAGGTTCGACGACCGGGTCTGGCAGACGCTGGCCTATCATGCGAGCCATGCCGAATGGATCAGCAACTTCCGCGTGGTGTGCTGCCGCTACTGGGACCTGATTCAGCCCTCGTTCATGTTCATGGTCGGCGTGGCCATGGCCTATTCGTACGCGCGCCGGGCTCGCGAGGGGCAATCGCCGGTCAAGATGACCTTCCACGCCGCGAGCCGGGCCGCCGTGCTCGTGCTGCTGGCCATCTTCCTCAGCTCGAACGGGTCGGACCACACCCGGTTCGAGTTCTTCAACGTGCTGGCCCAGATCGGGTTGGGCTACTTGTTCGTCTACGCCCTGATGTGGCGGGGGCTCGCCGTGCAGCTTGCCGCCGCCGTGGTCATCCTCGTCGGATACTGGGCCTTGTTCGCCTACTGGCCCGTGCCGGGCCCCGACTTCGACTACGCCGCGTCGGGCATCGACCCCGATTCGCTGCTGCCCGGCGTCTTCGTCCACTGGTCGAAGAACGTTCATCCCGCCTGGGAGTTCGACGTCTGGTTTCTGAACCTCTTTCCCCGCACCGAGCCCTTCGAGTTCAACGAGGGCGGGTACGCGACGCTGAATTTCGTGCCCTCGATCGTCACGATGCTCTTCGGCGTGATGGCCGGCCAGTTGCTGCAAGGCCCGCGAGGCCGCTGGACCAAGCTCTTCGTGCTCGTGCTGGCCGGCGCGCTCGCCCTGGGGCTCGGCGTGGCGGCGAGCTACACCGTGTGCCCCATCGTCAAACGGATCTGGACCCCCGCGTGGGTCCTCTTCGCCGGGGGCTGGACCTTCTGGATCCTGGCCGTTCTCTACTTCGTCATCGACGTGCTCGAGTGGCGCGCCTGGTCGATCCCCCTGGTCATGGTCGGCATGAACTCGATCCTCGTGTACCTGATGGCCCAGACCATGAGGCCCTACACGGCCGAGACGCTCAAGAAGCACTTCGGGCAAGAGATCTTCGCCGGAACCTACGGCCCGGTCATCCAGTCCGTCTCGGTGCTTGCGGTGTTCTGGCTGATCTGCTGGTGGCTGCACCGGCAGAAGGTTTTTCT
>Ga0334893_1001481_pt1 | contig 22258 bp, 26 predicted proteins | sample GraSluR3_MG_5_FD_207218 | JGI IMG/M metagenome (GOLD analysis project Ga0334893, IMG submission 207218) | Sludge microbial communities from methane-producing bioreactor in Wageningen University, Netherlands - Granular Sludge_09_05-R3 | ecosystem: Engineered > Bioreactor > Anaerobic >...
GCAGAACTAACACAAAAAAGTACTGTTAAACCGACTAATAGTGAAGAAATGAGTATTTTAGTTGTAATTTCTTGTTTTCTTATCTTTTCACCTCCATTATGCCTAATAATCTAAAATAACCAGATATCGGTTAGTGTTAATAATTAATAAAGCAGCACTTTTACGATTAAAAGGAAAAATTTATAAATAATAACAAAATTCAAATATCAGCTTAAATTTGCTAATTTAGTTTATTCAATTGTTTCTTAAGATTATAATGGTATAAGAAAAAATAAAACATTCATTATTCGTTTATAGACTCCTGAATCATCTCTACAATACACACCCTATTCCAACCAACCACACCATCAGCAATCTCCTCCAAGTCACCAGGCACCTCTTCCATACCATAGGGGCGAATAAGGATTATGGGTTTTTCTAATTCTTGGGCAATTTTTACCTGTGCCTGGATTAGATCATGGTGGCGGGAGTAAAGCCCGGTGAGTATAACCACAATCTCCGAGGGTTCGATTTGATTTCTTAACTCCTGGGGGCTGTTTTCACCAGGCACTCCATGGTCTTCCCATTCAAAGTCCGGAGCTTCAATTAACCTCTGAATAAATGTAAGGTACTCTTCATCTCCCTCTCCATTATGACTAATGAATAAATGGTATACTTTCAAGTCCTCTTCAAACACTCCAACAACCTCCTTAATACGTGGGATCAAAGTTTTAAATTAATTTACTTCTTCTAAGATTATTCTTAATTTAGATGATAAGTATTTATCTATTTATAATATTAGGCATAGATATTATAATAATCCTGTAATGATAATTTCTGAAAAACTTATCGGGGTTTTTAATGAAAAAGAGACCATCATTACGTCCTAGGAAAAAGCCAGGGTGGAATATTCCTAAAATCCTGATGGTCAACTGGAAATTATTAATAATAGCATTACTGTTCTTTTTATTCTTAACTGGGTTTATTTTACTTAAAAATAAAACATCACCACCTCAAACACCGGTCAATGGATATCCAGTGCAGGGATCTTCATATTATAAAATAATCCTAATTGACAACTCTACAGGTGGTGATCTATCCAATAACACCCTTTTAATGGAAAACATTAACCAAACCCCCATAATTTCTGAAATTATTGAAACTGCCAAAAATGGAACACCCCTAATTGTTTTGGGTGATGGTAGCCAACCCCGGGTAATGTTAGTTGCCGGGGTTCACGGGGCTGAGTTACCATCCCAGATCGCAGCCACCAACCTCATAAACCACCTTAAAGGTAAAAAGATTAAGGGCACCATATACATAATTCCCTTTGCCATTCCCCATAACACAGCTTCTTCTGTCAGGATAAACAATGGCACAGATCCCGATAGAGTGGCCCATGAAAATGGAACACCTCTAAACAATATCAACAAGGTATCCGTAAACAGTAACATCACTCTTTTGGCTGATTTCCATTCAGCACAACCCAATGATATCCCTGGTAGAAATTGCATCCTATATTATCCTAAAAATCCTAAAAGTAATGAATTAGCGGGATATATTGGTAATAAAACGGGATCTCCCCTGATGGAAGTGGGACCCTACCCTGGGGTTCTATCCACAGTCAGTAACCGTAATGGAATCCCTTCAGTGGTATGTGAAGTTTTATCACCACACAACAAAACCGACCAATCCAGTATTGATCTTTCTTACCAGTACATGCTGGCATTTTTAGAATATTCTGGAGTTTATAATAATAATTAAATATATTTTATGCTTGGGGAGTTTAACTGTGTTAGGATTGATACGAAGTATTTAATGTATATGTTTATGATAAAAAAAGGCTTAAATGATTTAATCAGCCTTTAAACTGGTGGTTAAATGTTGTTTTTTATTTTCATCCTGAAGCCATAACTTAACTTCCTTCCAGACCACGTTGCACCGGTCTTCAGGTTTCATCCCCACCACTTCCCTTATAGCCAGATCAACTTCTTTACGTTCTTTCTTATTTTCCGGATGCAGATCTGCAGCATCCAAAACCTCTTTCATATGTCTCAGATAACAACTCATAACACATTACTCCTTTAACTTTTAATCCAGGATTATAATCCATAATTAAGCATTATTCACTTTACTATTTATTATTGGTAATACTCTTAATAGTTTTATGGAATGAAAACGATATACTTAAAGGATATTTCATAATTGATTGGTAAAAATTTAACAATCAATGATTTTAGTAATTTCATTAAAAAAGTCTTAATAGTCAGTTATATAACTGAAAACTAATAATAGGCAAGTATTAAGGATGTGGTATGTGGGGTAGGTTAATATTAAGGATGTGGTATTAGGTTAGACAAGCATTAAGGATATAAAGCATTAATAATAGTCAATTAGGATTATAAAAGAATTAATCGCTGGAATGGTAAAATGGAAGATAATTTCACAGTAGCACTATGCCAAATGAAGGTAGTGGAAGATAAAACGAAAAATATAGAACATGCACTATCCCTGATCAGTGAAGCTGCTTCGGTTGCGGACCTGGTGATACTACCGGAGATGTGGAACTGTCCCTACCAAACCACACTCTTCCCTAAATATGCTGAGAAAAAAGAAAATAGTCAAACCTTGAGTGCCATATCTGGGGTAGCAAAGAAGGAAAATATTCATATTGTAGCTGGATCCATCCCAGAATTATACCACGGAAATATCTACAATTCCAGCTTTATCATCAATCCCCGAGGAAAAATTCTTGATGTGCATCGTAAGGTCCACCTTTTTGATATTGACGTTCCTGGTGAAATAAGTTTCAAGGAATCAGAAACCCTCACTGCCGGAAACCAGATCACAGTAGTGGATACACCATTGTGCAGGATCGGGATATGTATATGCTATGATATCCGTTTCAGTGAATTATCACGCCTCATGGCACTGGAGGGTGCCCAGTTAATCATAGTACCCGGTGCTTTCAACCTCACCACCGGACCTGCCCACTGGAAACCATTAATCCAGGTTCGAGCAATTGATAACCAGGTTTTCATGGCGGCAAATTCACCAGCCAGGGACATTAATGCTTCATATGTTGCATATGGTCATTCAATGGTTGCTGATCCTTGGGGAAACATCCTGAAAGAGGCTGGAACTGGTGAAGAAATAATATACGCCAATATTGATCTGGATTTAATTCCTAAAATTCGTCAGGAACTCCCGCTCCTTAAAAACCGACGAACTGACCTATATCAACTTATTGGTAAAGAATAAGGTTTAATATATATTAAAAAAAAATAGGTTTAATTATTCTAATTAAATCTTCTTAAGGGCTTTGTTACAGGCTTTTTTAAATTCTTTATCCCCAGTGGCTGCGCGGCGTGCTTTTTTAATTGGATCAATTCCTCTTTCATCCCCAATATCACCCAGAGCTTTAACCGCAGCTACCCTCACACCCCAATCTTCATCAGTTAGTGTTTCAATTAGGGGTTCCACCGCAGCTTCATTACCAATTACACCCAGTGCCTTGGATGCGAACTTGCGCACACTCCAATCTTCATCAGTGAGTGCTTCCACCAAATGGTCTACTACACTATCGCTTTTTATATCCTTAAGGGCCAGGGTAGCGTATCTGCGGATGTTACCTTCATCACTTTTTAGGATCTTAACTAGTGGTTTGATGGCGGGTTCACCAATTTTTCCCAGAGATTTGGCAGCTGCAAATCTCACCTGGGGATTATCATCTTCCAGCGCCTTAATTAATGGTTCAATCACCTCAGGGTTTTTGGTTTCACCCAGATTTTGAGCTGCCTTCTCCCTTTTATCAGGATCATCTGCTGCAGTTAAATCTTCCACGAATACCTTTAATTGCTTATTATCATCATTTGACATTTTTCAATCCTCAACATATTTCTCAAAAATTTTTTTATTTTTACTCCAATATTAAACTATTCACTCTAATATCCTAAAAAAACTAGATTAAATAAGATTTTTCAAACCCGTTATATAATAAATCAGGATCTCCACCTAGGGAAAAAAATGGAAATTCAACTCTTTAGAAAAAATATTTCAGGATAAGTATTCATCTTCCTGGAATCTGATTTGAATACAAGTTCCCTCTTTACATTGAACATTTATATGGCCTTCAATTTGGCCAATAAGACTTTTAACAAGCTGTAGTCCGAGAGTATCTGTTTGGTTAATGTCAAAATCTGGAGGCAGCCCAATACCATCATCATTCACAATCATCACATACTTTTCGGCTTCCCTAAAAAATTTGATGGTTATAGTGCCGCACTGTCCCTCGGGGAATGCGTATTTCATGGAGTTGGTTAAAAGTTCGTTTAATATCAGGCCCAATGGTATGGCAGTGTTGATGTCCAGGTTCAGATCTTCCAGTTCCATAACCAGTTCAACCCTTTCCGGGTCCTCCAGGAAAGAGTTAAAAAGATCCCGGGCCAGGTGACGGATGTAATCCCCGAAGTTAATCTGTTTAATGTTATCTGATCGGTACAGTTTTTCATGAATAAGTGCCATGGATTTGGCCCGGGTTTGGATCTGATGGAATATTTCACGTGATTTTTCATCTTCAATATCTGCGGAGGTTAAATTAAGTAGACTGGCCATGATCATCAGATTATTCTTGGTGCGGTGATGTATTTCTCTTACCAGCATTTCCTTATCATTTAATGCTTGTTTTAATTTTTCCTCAGCTCGTTTGCGTAATAAAGCCTCAACAATCGTTGTTGAAATATTTTCCATGGATTTTCGATCGTAAAAGTCAAATCCTGACTCCTTATTGCACAATCCAATGATGCCCACGAATTCACCATTTCGCAAAAGGGGGGAAATGAGCATGTTCTTAATAATGGGTTCATTTCCCATTAAAATCTCCAATTCCAGGGAATTTAGTTCGTTGAATATGAGGGGTTTTTTTGTTTTCTGTAAGTGTTTCCATAGATCTTTAATCTGAAGTTTTTTGAGTATGGGATAAAAATCATAATCTTCTAAATTACAGTCCCCCAGCAGGGTGGGGGTAATTGCCAGGTGATTAACATCTCCATCCACATTCCTTTCGCAGATAAAACCAAACTCACTATGGGTGATTGCTTCACACACACTGAGACAGGTTTTGGTGAGTTCATCTTCATTTTCGGCTACAATTGCTTCGGTTAAAATAGTCCCCATGGCTTTGTGGATTTCATTCTGCCTACTTAAGAGCAGCTCGTACTCTTTTTGTTCAGTTATGTCACGGGCCACCACCAGCACTTTTTCCACATTTCCATCCTCATTTTTAAGGGGGATCAGGAGAGTGTCCAACCACATTGATTCAGGGGACATGGTTAACAGGTTTTCTCCACGCACAGTTTTTTTAATTTCAAATACCCTCTGGAGATATTTACCCTGTATCTCATTGGTTTCAGGGGGGAAGATTTCACATCTTGGTTTACCCAGTACTTCCTCGGGGTTCAGTTCCCATTTACGTGCTGCATACTCATTAATATATTCCAGTTGATCTTCCTTGTTTAAGATAAACACGAATTCTTCAACAGCTTCAGCCAGAGTTCTGTACCGGTTTTCACTTTCCTTAATTCTGGCAATTGCCCGGTTACGTTCAGTAACATCTATAATAGAAGCTAATGTTCTCCTGGTTCCTGGTATTAAGCATACATTTGCGTATATATCTTTTATGCGACCATATTTGTCAATTATGCGGAATTCGTAGTTTTCTGGAGCTGAAGTCGAATTAGTGTACCTTAAGCGCTGGTATTCCATCATCTGGGGGATATATTCTGGTAAAACAAAATCCATCCAAGTTTTTTTGTTTATAATTTCCAAGGGATGGTAACCAAAAATATTTTCTGTTTCAGAATTGGCCAGGGATATGGTGTTATTCTCTTCCACCATTAGAGTGGCAGTTCCACTATGTTCAAATATGGTCTTATAATAAGCAATCGATTCACGTAATGATTCTTTAGTCTTTTTAAATTTGGTTTGATCAGAAAAACTCCACACTCTCCCGGTAACCTGATTTCCAATTATTTGGGGCTGTGAGTAGCGCTGGTAAACTCGTCCATCCTTAAATTCTAGGGTGTCAATGCTTATTTCATGAGGATTATCATATAATTTTTTAATTTTTTCCCGAAACTCCAGTGGATTCTTCAAATTCCCGGAAATATAATCAAGAAGCTGTTCATCATAACCCGGGCTAATCATTTTTGATGGAATATCCCACATTTCCAGGAATTTATGATTATAACTGGTTACTATGCCATTCTGATTAACCACAAGTATGCCATTGGCCACTGATTCTAGAGTGGCCTTATGAAGAGATAGGGATTCCCTTAGTGAATCTTTCATTAATTTAAGATCAGTTATATCGGTGGCAAAAATAGAAACAGCTATTATCTCATTTTCTGACTTAACTGGCGATATATAAACTTTAACGTGCCTAGATTCTCCGCCTTTATCTAAGAAATAGGATTTAAAAGGGCGATTATTTTTATTATTAAAAATAATGGAAATACAATCAATATATTTCTGGTATTCGTCAGGGGGAATGATCTTCAGGTTAGAAATTTTTTCAGGACTACTCTTATTATTTACCCTGGAAATGAGTTTTTTAACTGCATTATTCACTTCCAGTATCTCCCCATTCAACCCCATTAATATGATGTAATTGGGAGATAGTTCAAAAATCTCCTCTTTAAAAGCAATTTCTTTCTTTAACCTTGATATTTCATTTTTTAAATTTTCAACCTTCTCTAAATCTTTCAAACCAGTGTTATTTTCTGTCATTAATTATCCCCTTCAGTTCTGTGGGATATATCCACTGTTTTTACCGCCCATTATTTTTCGATTCTCAGCTAAGTTAGGAGGAAACTGTAAGAATCTCACATTATAGATAGTTCTACATTCTATGAATGTTCATCACAACACCATATAATTAATTGATTAAGGCTGTGATGCATGTCACGTGAAAAGGCTTATTTTGTGAAAATGAATAAGTTTACTAAAAAATTAGGAAAGTTACTTTATTTATTAAGTGATGATTATTGAAGTGATAGATTATGGGAAAATAGTTTTGTTGCACTGATTTTTCACTGGGTAATGGTATCCATATCATAATCAAACTTGCACACTGATTGCAGGACACCGGTGGTGGGTTCTTCTTTAACTCTTCCTGGTAAATTGGTCCAGGAATAGGTTAACCGCATTATACCCTGGCATATTAAGCAGAGAAAAACATCATTGGGCCTACCTGGAGCCCATGAACATTTTTTAACAGTCATTATTCCATTAGTTGCCTTGGAACGTGTAATTACCTTGAATCCGAGATTTTCATATAAATGTGAGATCCATGAGAGGTATAACTCCATTTTCTCTTCATCAGTCAATTTTTCAAAGGGTTCCTGGCTGTTATCCTTGATGTACTGAAAAAATAAGGGTTTCATGTTCTGCTCGAAAAGTCGCATGAAACGGGAGAGGAAAACACTTCGCTCGGGAATATGCATGTTCCCCACCAGTTCTGGAAGTACACTGCGCATGAAGATCTGGACATCCTTCAAACTGGCATTTTTCTCATCTTCAAGTTCTTTCTTCCGGGTTTCATGATTTTTCAAGGCCAACTGAACGTTATTACGTAACTCCGCTTCTTCAATAGGTTTGATAAGATAAGCATTGGCATTCGTATCAATCATCCGGTTAAAAGTATCCACATCATCCAGAGCAGTTAAATAAATCAGAGGAACATCCATGAAACTCTTAATTATGATGGCTGCGTCAATACCATCCATCTCTCCTTGCAGGGTGATATCCATAAGAACAAGATCCGGTTTAATGGCAAATGCTTTTTGTATTGCTTCGTTCCCACTCTTGGCAGTGGCTGGCACGTGGTAACCCAGGGATTCTAAAGATTCCTGTATTTCAATGGCACTGATTCCCTCGTCTTCCACTACTAGAATTGTCTCCCCAGCCATTCTGTTCACCTGAAAAAAATGATAATAACCATATAAAATTACGATATATGGTTATGGTTTGGTTACATATAAATCTATTAGGTAGCCTTCCATATTGTGGGAGAAGGCATCTAGATATTTAGAGTAAAAATATTAAATTCTATTTCTAGAATATCCAGAATATATTTCATTATCTCTTTCTTATTTAGCAAATATGGTGAAAATAGTCCATTATTTCTTCTTCGGGACTGAAAGCCCCATGTATTGTGCCAATACATTGATGGTGGATCCCTGTAGTAAAGCCGAGGTTATGGTGATAAAAAAGACGATGTTGAAGATCATCTGACCACCATTGATACCGGATACAATGGGGTAGGTGGCAAATATAATGGGCACCGCACCCCGGATACCCACCCATGAGATGAATGTTTGGTCCTTTAAAGGTACTTTGAATGGTGTAAGGCACAGGAATACTGCCAGTGGCCTGGCTACCAACATAAGGAAGAACGAAATCACCAGTCCAATACCCAGTATGGGAATGATCTGGGAGGGGAAAACCAGCAATCCCAATGCTAGGAACATAATTATCTGCATCAACAATGCCATACCATCAAAAAATTGTAACTGAACATCTTTGTTTATAAAACAGTGATTTCCCAGTATAAGGGCGGCAATATAAACACTTAAAAATCCATTTCCACCAATATAATGACTCACGGAGAAGGTTAGGAAGGCTAAAGCTATGGTGAATACGGGGTAAAGTCCATCAATATGGAGGTTGATGTTGTTGATAATTTTAATCATTCCTTTACCGAATACTACTCCTATGATAATCCCTAAAACTATGGATTGGATCAGTAGAAGGATCATGGACCCTATGGATGTGGTGGGGTTTAGAATGAGGAAAATGAGGGTAGTGGTCATGAAGTATGCCATAGGGTCGTTTGTTCCACTTTCCAGTTCCAGTAACTGTTCCAGTTTATTTTTCAAACCGCTCTGTTGTGAACGGAAAATAGAAAATACTGCGGCAGCATCAGTTGATGACACAATGGCTCCCATCAAAAGAGATTCGACGAGTGAAAATCCAGTAATCCAGTTTATAAATAAACCTAAGGCCAGGGTTGTGATAATAACTCCAGCAGTGGATAGGGTTACACCCTTCCAGAGAACTGGTTTAACATCCCTCCATCTGGTGTCTAAACCTCCTGAAAAAAGGATGAAAACCAGTGCAATAATACCTATGAACTGTACAACTGCCGGGTTATCAAAATATATACCCCCTATACCTTCTGACCCTGCCAGCATTCCAATGAAGAGAAAAACCAGTAAAGAGGGTATTCCCAAGCGGTTAGAAGTTTTGCTGATTATGATACTAATGAAAAGAAGTAATGCACCGATTAATATAATTTGTTCAGAAATCATTGTATTAATATTAATATTTTTTATTTTATAAAATTATTTATTAAGAAACGTTCATTAATTTAGATTTTTTTTATCCATCACGTGATAAATTAAAAATTATAAAATTTGGTTAATGATTAATGGAAATTTTTTTGTTTAATGCTAGATTTGGGATAGGATTTTATAGATTTGGGATAGGGGCTTATAGATTTAGGTAAAGATTAATGGGAATTTTTATCAAGATACCACTGAATCAGATCCCCAGCAATACTCATTTTAGATGGGATTCGTGGAAGATCATCTGCACCAAACCATTTAGCATTGGTTATCTCTTTCCCATCCACCTTTATCTGTCCACCATCATATTCAGCAGTAAAGCCAATCATCAGGGAATGAGGATAAGGCCATGGCTGGCTACCAAAGTATTCTATGTTCTTCACCTTCAAACCAACTTCTTCTATAGTTTCCCTTTCAACGGCCTCAGTTAAGGTCTCACCAGGTTCCACAAAACCGGCAATAAGTCCGTACATATCTCCAGGGGTGCGGGAGTGCCGGGCCATGAGAAGTTTCCCATCATTGATAATTGCGGTGATCACCGCTGGTGATAGCCGGGTGAAACTAGTGAAACCACATTCAGGGCACAACTTAGCCATTTCATCATCTTTAGTAATGGTTGGTGCTCCGCATTGACCGCAGAACTGATGAGTGCGGTCCCAGGTAACGATTTGAGAGGCACGACCTGCCAGGAGGTACAGATCTTCATCTAAACATTCGTAGAGTGAACGCATATCCTTAAAAACCATTCCTCCCGGGGCTTCAGTTTCTGGGGTTAACTCTCCAGAGTAGCAGGGATGACCATTGAAGGTGCCCAGGTACTGGGACCTTAAGGGTGTGATATTCATTTCCCCTGGATATTGTAAAAAAGGAATTTTTACCTGCCTATTATTTATCTCTACCAGCAATTCAGTGGAATTAAAAAGAAACCAGAAAGCACTTTTGTCACTTTCAGTGGGGAGAGTGAATTCTGGAGTGTAACGTTTGTAAATACTTTCCCGGTGCATGAAAGAAATATGTGAATTGAGATAAATAATCATTTCCCTAGATTCTACTAAGTGGATATTTTTGAGTGGATATTTCCAAGTGAATAAAAAAATGAGTATTTTATAATTATTTAGCTAGTTTTTATTATATATTGTGAGAATTAGTGTACTCGTTCATAACGGGTGTTTCTTTCTGCTGGAATCCGGCCAATGCCTTCAATGACCTGGTGCATCTCCTTCCGTGAGAGGTACTCCCCGTGGGATGAACCCGCAGCAATGGAAATGAGATCCTCCATCATGGTACCGCCCAGGTCATTGGCACCACAGCAAAGGGCCACCTGGGCCATTCGGGTTCCAATTTTAATCCAGGATGCCTGAATATTTGGTATATCCCTTCCCAGAATTATCCGGGCCAATGCATGAAGCTTAAGATCATCCAGACCACTGGCACCATTAGATTCCTGACCCATAAGGTTGTTCTCCCCCAGGAAGGTCATGGGAACCAGTTCAGTGAAACCACCTGTCTCCCGCTGAATATCCCTCAGTATGAACAAGTGGTCTATACGATCTTTCCAAGTCTCTATACTACCGTACATAATGGTAGAAGTGCTGGGTATCCCTAAATTATGGGCTTCAGTAATTATGTCCACCCATTCCTGGGTTGAAACCTTATTAGGGCAGAGTTTAGCCCGTACACTGTCCACCAGTATCTCTGCCGAGGCACCGGTAAGGGTGTCCAACCCGGCATCTTTAAAAGAAGCCAGTGCTTCGTGAGTAGTTATACCTGATGCTTTTGCAGCATGAAACACTTCCACTGGTGATAAACTGTGCAATTCGATGTCAAAGTTTTCTTTTATTGTCCTAAAAAGGTCACTGTAAAACTCGACAGTCATGTGGGGCATCACACCTCCGAAGAGACATATTTCAGTGGCATTCACTTTCACTGCTTCTTTAATACTTTCCAGGATTTCTTCGGTGGTCATTTCGTATCCGATGTTATCCCGGAATGAGCAGAAGGTGCACCCAATTATACAGTGGTCAGTGATATCGATGTTTCGGTTGGCCACAAAGGTAACTTCATCACCAACTATTTCCTTTCTTAACTCGTCAGCGGTGTCGAATAACTGGAAATGATTTGATTTTACCAATTTCAAGGCGTCTTCTTTGGTTATGTCACCGGCTAGGGAATCCTCGTAAACGTCTTCCATCATAGTTTTTTAGCTCCTGACTAAAATTATGGAGATTTCCTTAAAAAATTCAGAACAGCTTAATGGTTAGATTTCACATCATAGGATATAAACTCATAGTTTAGAGCTTATCCCCTTAATCCAATTAAACATCTTATTTAAAGTGTTTAAAAAAATATGTGATAAAAAAAATTAACCTTCGATACGATCTACTTCCAGTAAACCGTAACTATCAACTAATTCTTTGAATTCATCAGTACTGGAAACAGATTCAAGGGCCTTTTCAATATCTTGAAGAATGTTAACATTACGGAGTTTCTCTTCAACATTAGAATAATCCTTTTTAAGTACAATGGTTACTTCGATCTTATCATCCTCAAATTTACACACTTTATGACCATTTATATCCGTTGCAAAATTTATAACTCCATCCATTTATACCACCTTTTCCTATTTATTTATTCTTCCTTGCTGCATGAACAAAACCCTGGACTGTTCATATAAATCAGTCCTTTCAGTTACCCGGTGAGGATTACATTAATTTTGTATTTTAGATCATATAATTTATCGTAGATCATTTTTTTTATCTGGTGATATGTTGGGGTTAATTTACTGGAGAAAGGGATATTATCTAGGGGAACAATATAAAAGAATTGTTTGAAATTTAATTTATGAAACTTATTGGAGATTAATATGAATTTATCCAGAATTTTAGAAGAAGGAGCCGGAAAAACTATAGAATTCAGGGAACTAATGGATGAAAATGGTTTTAAAACAGTATCTGCATTTTCCAACACCACTGGGGGGGCTTTGTTTTGTGGAGTTTCCATTAAGGGTGATGTCATTGGCTTTGACTGTTCCCATAAGCCCACCCTAAGTATTGCCCATAAAATTATGAACAAAATGGGTATTAATCCTTCATTCAATTGTTTTGAATGGGACGGGAAGAAAATCTTACGCATAGATGTTAAAAAAAGTCCCAATCCCATTTCATACAATGGAAAGTACTATAAAAGAGTGGGAAATATCACTACTGGAATCTCAGGTGAGGAATTAAGAGAATTTTTCTTACGTGGAAGTAACTGGGATGGTATAACCAATGATTTTAGTCTTGATGAAATTGATGTTGAATCAGTTAAAAGATTTACAAAAAGAGCGGTTAGTAGGGGTAGACTGGCTGTAGATATTGATTGTGATATCCTTGAAATACTTCAAAAACTAAATCTATGGGTGGATGGTAAGCTTACCAATGCTGCTTTGGTACTTTTTGGTAAAGATCCTCAAAAGTATTTCACCAATGCACTGGTTAGGGTAATTAGATTTAAGGAGGAGGTCAGTGTTTCAGATCGTAGAATCACCGGCAACCTGTTCCGCCAGGCTGAAGAAGCTGAAGAGGCCATCAAAAATATACTAAATGTTAAATTTGAAATAAAAGGTAAATTAACCCGTGAAGAAATATGGGATTATCCCCTGGAAGCCATAAGGGAAGCTTTAATAAACTCCATAGTCCACCGGGACTATTTCAAGCACGGAATTCAGACTCAAATTAAGATATTCGATGATCAACTATGGTTTTATAACCCTGGAGAATTGTTCGGGGGATTGACCATTGAAAAACTACAAGAACCTCATCCTTCCTCAACTCGGAATCCCCTCATTGCTGAGATGTTCTTTAAGGCTGGCCTGGTTGAGGTACATGGATCGGGTATACCCAAAATAATTAAATCGTTAATGGATGCCGGACTCCCAGAACCTGATTTCAAAGAAGAATTTGCAGGTTTTTCAGTATACCTGAAGAAAAACATGTACAATAAAGAATATTTAATGAATTTAGGTCTCAACCACAGTCAAATTCAGGCCGTATCATTCATGCAGGAAAATGGGTCGTTAACCATGTCTGATTTCCTACGAATTTCTCCAGGAATAACTGAAAGGACACTCAGACGTTATTTGGCAGATTTAGTGGATAAAAGACTTATTAAGGCCATTGGTGAGAAAAAAGGTCGAAGATATGAACTTTTATAAATGTCATGATTTTTATAGATATGATGATAACGGACATTTAACGGACATATCGGACAGTTTACTTTTACGTTCCTTTATAAACTTACTATAAGTGTTAAGGGATGCACTGGCAGGAATATCTTTTTGAGGTAGACATGAAGTACACCAATGCATCCCCATGTTATATTAGTTAAGGATATATTAAATTTTATTTAAATCAGGCAATGGATACACCCAAAAAATAGAATCTTTGCATGGGGGTAAAAGATTATTTGGATAGTAAAAATAACCTTGAACGTATGATTAATATAATTTTCAAATATGTGCTGAAGATCGGCTATGTAAGTAAAGATTCTGATGATTCGAAAAAAATTGATATTTTTAAAAAAATCAAGAAACCAAGGTAAATGATACTCTACATATAGCCTCACTGGTTGAAATACAAGTAATTCGAAGATCTTTATTTTTTGGTGCTTGAATGATCAATATTGTTTGGGTAAGCACAACCTGATTTATTATTTTAAGGCAATGGCTGTAATAATTCACTTCAATTTACTTCGTTAAACCCTGATATATCTAAGCATAAGTTCGCATATATTTATATATTATTATTTATATAAAAATAATCATGAATGGGGAAGATGCTGCAATAATTGAAAAATGGTTTTTAAGACGTAACATTGGGGAAGGAACGCAATCAGCTTATTTAATAGCTTTTAAACAGTATTGTGAACTCATAGGTATGACTCCTTTTGAATTGTATGAAGAAGCAGATGATGAAGAAGAAAGTGGAGTTAGGCCTATAAAATCCAAAGTTTACGATTATCTTTTAAAATATAAAAAATATCTTAAAGATACAGGTAAATCTAAAAAAACATTAAAATTATATTTTGCAGCCGTTAGATCTTTTTACTTATCGTTTGATATTACTCTTCCAGATATAAAGTTAGATAGTGGAGATATTGGACTAGAAAAAAATATTGGCAGGCCTTTAAATCGTAAAGATGTTAAAAAACTAGCTAATTCTGCAGCAGTTCGTGAAAGAGCTTTAATTTATTTAATGGCTATGACTGGAATGGGTCAACAAGAAGCTCGAGATTTGACTATTAAAAAATTCATAGAATGTGTAAGTAGTGCTATAGGTAAAGAAATTGATGATGTATATGACCTCTTTAAATTTGAAGATGAAATCCTACAAGAAATTTTAACTCTCAATATAACCCGTCAAAAAACATCATACAGTTACATTACATTTATTCCTCCCGAAGCGTCCAGGGAAATAATTCATTACCTTAAAGAACGTTGTTACGGTCGTAATGAAAATATAAGAGTTGAGAATAATTCTGAGTACATCTTTGCAAGTAAATATGGAGGGCAAATGTCACGAGATAGTATTGTGACAAATTTCAGACATACAGGTATAAAAGCTGGCTTTAAAAAAGAAAAAAACGCTTATAGCTTTTGGAGGAGCCATTCTCTTCGTAAATACTTCATTTCTACCTTCATCAACAAAAAAGGAGAAAAAGTTATAGCGGATTTTATGGCTGGACATAAAATAAGTGATATGGACAGAACTTATTGGCAGGCAAATCCTGACGATTTAAAAACGATGTATATCGACGCATTACCTGCTCTTTCATTAGATGATGCCAATGTAAAAGATTATGAAACAAAGGAATTTAGAGAACTGAATGCTAAGTTAAAAGAAAGTGAAAACGAATCTCAGAATATGAAAAATGAATTTAGGGAAATTTTACTCATGAATTTAGAAATAGACCAATTAAAAGAGACAATTTCAATGGTTGAAAATGGATCAGCTAAGGCCATTGGGGATATTTCTGAATTACAACAACATTTAGATAAGCTTAAAGAAGAAGTCATCAAGAAAATAAATAACATTACTGTGCCAAATAAAAATGAAGATGATTATCTTCTTAAAGTTATTCAACATGCAGAGATAATGGATGAAACAAAAGACAAAAATAATGATATATAATGCAATTAATTATATTACTTTTTTTATTTAATTTATTACTAATATATAATTTCACCTACTATTTTAGGGTACCTAATTTCACGGGCTTTCAAATACCCCCCACAAAAAAGACCCACCACTCCACTTAATGCTAACGTGAACTTCGCTTGCTTCCATTCCATATAAATCTATTTATATATGCATAAATAGCTTGTTTGTTCCTTTTATTCACTCCTTGATGAATTTAAAAAAAATATGGGAGTGATTAGATGGAAATAGGAAATTTAAGGGGTAAGGAATTGAGTGCGTATTTGAGTCAAAAACTTGATGAACTGGCAGATAATATATGTCAAGACCCAGATGAGTTAGAGAAGTTTGTTAAACAATGGAATAACGGTTTTCATACGTATAGTCTCAATAACATGATACTTGCGAAAATTCAAAGGCCAGATTTCAAACTTTTAGCTGGCTACAAGGCCTGGATCAAAAACGGACGTAAAGTGAAATCGGGTGAACGTTGTGTGAGGGTTTTAGCACCAATGAAAACGAAAATCAAAACAGATGATGAAGCAGACGATGTTTATATTATTCGTGGTTTCCGCCCAGTTGCAGTTTTTGACATTGAACAAACGGAAGGGGATCCAGTAGATGTGGGTTGTTCTGACCTGATTTCAGGTGATGTTGATTTTGATACTATTGTTAAAGCAGCCCCTGTTCCAGTGTATATTAAAGATCTTGGATTGTCAAACGGGAACACTGACGGGAAAACAATTAACATCACCCCTAAGACTAATTCATCTTCTATGTCGTCCACCTTAATACATGAGTGGAGCCACATCGCTCTTTCCCATTGTAACGACTCAGGAATCTTATTTGAGAGTGAAAATAGATCAATAAAAGAAATAGAAGCCGAGACCTGCAATTTTATAGTTTGCAGCGCATTAGGTCTAAACAATTCTAAGAGCAGACTTTACGTTGGAAGTTGGGGTGCTAATAAAGAAGAACTGCAAACTTGTGGTAAAAAAATCATCTCTGTTGCTGAATCAATTCTTAGGGACATTGCAAATGTCTCTTAATCCATTTTTTTTGAAATTAAAAAAAAGGTGATAAAAAATGGATGATGATTTAAAGTTTGGAATTGTTGTAACTGGCCTTGTTTGTAGTGTTGGGTATGTTTTAGGGGATATAGGAGGCCTGCTAGCATCTCTTGCGTTCTGTAGTATCCCATGGGCTCATGAAATACGAGACAGGAGAAGAAATCCTCCGATTAAATTGGGAACATGTGTCGTATGTGGAACTAAATTCAGGATAAGTTCTAAAATGACCAGTGGCGAACGGAAAATTTGTCATCTGTGTATCAACAAGATTTTCCAGTATTCTAAAACAGAACCTGATGAAAAATTGGATGAATAGCAGCATTTAGCTGCATTATTTTTTTTAATATGAACTGGAGGGATAAGGATGTGCTTGGATATTATATTATCTATCTTTTCTGAAGCTATAACCATAATTATAGGAAGTATCATTTTATTTTTTGTGGTAATATATTTAATTGGGATTATTATAAGCCTCTCTATAGGAGCTATTGTCTGGTTTGTTCTATTATTAACTAACCCGCTAACATGGATTTTCCTGATAGCTTTTATATTAGGTGGATGTCTTTTATTGAATAAGAGGATAAAATGAGTAAAAAAAACAAAAACAATGATGAAACATCCGGTTTTAGAAATTACGATAAGTTTTTAGAAGGTTATCACATTTTTAGTGATTATTTTACAGATGGATTTAGTCATAAACGTGAAAATAAAAGTGAGTATCATAATGAAGATGGATTAACGGATGAAACAAAGGCAGAATTAATTCCCATAGCTACGGCTTTAGTAAAAGGTGCGGTGGCATTGCAGTTTATTGGGGATAGGGATTTTTATTTTAATAATGATGATATGGAGGTCATGATCAAGTTCAAAAAAGACTACAATAACATGACAAAGGAGGAAATTACTTTTAACTTGATGAAAGATGTGATTCTCTTGTTGGAAAAAGAAGAACAGCAATTAATAAGAATTGCTAACGCTTATGACCAAAAGGAGTAGTTCAACTTCTTATTTTTTTATATATTTATTTATACGAGCATCTAAGGATTTAGAGAGATTTATATGCATATACAACGCATATATGAGATTTTCCAAGTTTAACTTTCGTTATTTGTTTGGTGTTAATTATTTTGTTAATCTTCATATAGAATAAAATAATAATAACAACTGGTGATTTAATGCAGATACCTAATCATTTAATGACACCACAAGTCCGCTCCTTAATAAGCGAAAATATTGCACTTAAACCTAATAATGAAATATTGTTTCAAGAAATGGTCGACAAAGAACTCCTTAAAATATCTGAAGGAGCAGCAGTGACAATTGATAAAAAAGTAATGAGATAATAGACTGGGACCCAGCAAGGGCTGATGAACATGCAATTATTCACGAATTAATGCATTCTAATCTCCATAGATCAGGTTGGCCTCAAGTTTATCCAATAATCGGCCACCCATTACCTAAAAAAATAGCAATGAAGATTGATAACTTAATAGATCATAATTTATTCAACTCACAATTCCCCAACATCACTGTTGATTCATCTGATTACCAAAAAAAATTCGTGTCTGGTTTTAGCAGTTGGAATCGCTCTGAATCGGACCCTCTCAAAGTATTATATAATGGTTTAGATGTTTGTGAAGGATTAATATTCGGTGGGGATTATCGTACACAAACCATTGAATATATTGAACATGATTATCCGGATAGTTTAAAATTGGCACTTGAAATTGAAAATATAATAAAATCAGGAGCAATTAACAAGAGTAGTACCAAAAAAAACGCAATATCATTAATTGATATTTCTAATGAGTGGGTTAAAAGGGCAGGTGATAAAATTCCAAATTTTACCCCTCCCAATTTGAGAAGGTTTATTGGAATCACTCCACTATTCAAAAAGAAACAACTATCTGAAAAAGCATCCAAACATTTTGATTTTGATTCGGAATTAATAGTAATTAATGGTTATAACCATTATATTGCATTCTTCACTCTGAAATCTGATAATACTCGAGTTTGGAGTTATATTAGTCCGGATACTAACAAACCACCACAAATACAGCCCATTAGGCGACGTTGGAGAGATAAAAAGTTGATAAAATTATTGAATTCTGAACATATTAATTATGGGTTGATATAATGGGGTATTAAATATTATAAATTAATGAATTTTACCACACATACCACACAATGTTTCTTACTTAATTATCTCAAATTTTTAATTATATTAAAAGGGCTAATTGTTACTGTAAATAAAATAACTAACTAAATAGGTGGGGTAAGTGGGGTGATCACCCATTACCAAACATCATCTTCCATCAAGGGGCCTGTATGCAATTTTGCTTTTTCACAAGACTCTATAACTTCTTCTTCAGTTTCTCCAGTGTTTAATGCGTTTTTAGGTTTAATGAATGCAAAAGCTCTAATTTTTTCATATGTTAGAGTTTTGTCAATGTCTTCGCCACCGATACTCCTAATAGCAGAATAGTAAGGTTTGTTACTCTTAGGTAATTTAATATTCTGAGCTTTAAGATAATCTGAGATTATATTTACAACTTCATCTCTGGCTATGAAATCCTGAGGGCAAGTAGTTTTTTCGAATAACTCTTCGGCAGCATATAAACATGGATTTGACCGTAAAAGGTATTCTTTTCTAATTTCGTCTAGTGTTTTCTCTGATGCCCAACCATTTATTTCTACATTTTTGTATGCAATTATAGATTGATAAATAAGCCATTCCATCCCTAGAATATCATTTATAAGTTTTTCTTTTAGTTTAACGTCTTTATTATTGTCGAATTTGTTGATAAGTTCTAAGTGTATTACTCTGCGCCAGAATGCATATGAATCATCTGATACTGGAGGTAAATAATTTCCTATTCCAATTATTTTACATCCTAATACAGTGGTTATTGGGTCTTTGTGTTTTCTGTTTATTGTTATTAGGTCTTCACCAGTGACAGCTTTGATATGGCCTGTGTCAGTAATAGCTTTCTGGGGGAGGTCGTATAAAATGTTTATTCGCTTTCCAATTAGTGGAGCTAATCCGAAATCGTTTTTAAATTCGTGTAGTCCAACAGCAGCTATACTATCATGAAAAATAGCTCGAATAATTGCCATTAGTGTTGATTTTCCATTACTCCCCTCACCTGTGATAAAGAATATTTTATGGTGTGAATTAGAAGGAGTAAAACAATAGCCGAGAATTTGAAGAAATAACTCTAAGTCGTTGCCAAGAATTTCTTTTATTTTGGTTTCGAAAAATTCTGACCTGGCTTTAGGGTTAAACCGGTAAGGGACTTGGAAAGTAACGAACTTTTTAGAACTAGGTGATGCGGGTTTTAATGTCTTCAAATTCAATAAACAGTTTTTAAGTGCGATATAATCACTGGATTCTTCTTTAGAATTTGAAAATGCCCCTAATATTTTGGATACTTCATCAGCCAGAAATTTTTCTTCATAATATCTGTTTAAATAAGTTGCAAACAGTTTTTGGTCAAATTGCTGATAGTGACGTTTTTTGCTATCATATCGATATAAATCACCTGTAAGTCTATGTCTAACTATTTGTTCTCTTTTTTCAATAGCATTCGCCAAATGGATAAGTTGACTATCCTTGTGACTTCTATCTAGGAAAGATGTAGGGGGGAATATTTCTTTCTGGTTAGTACTAATATATCGACCAACATCTCTTAAATGAGGTTCAATGTCAAATCCACATAGTTCTTTAGCTACGTCTTTCAGTTGATTATCCCGACGAGTATTATTCACTGCCAATGAATTGGTACTTTTAATTAAAAGCGAATGTTCTTCCCTGTTTCCGTTTTTTAAAATCCACTGTGTATAAAAAGTTTTACTACCTTCCTTCTGATGGTGAATATGTAACTCGCCACCTTCTAACTCTTCACAAAAAAGTGTAATTTCATTGATACCTGTTTCAACAGGCTTTCCATTAAACGATAAGTTTTTATTATCACTGGTTGATTCGTTATTTGGTGAACTTTTTTTTCCTTCTTTTTTTTGCATTTAACTCACAACCTAATCTAGTGATAATTTCTTTTTTGCATACATAGGAGAATACCTCTTAACTGCGTCCTCTCCGTAATGGTCAATAAATATCTGAATTGAATCGTTAATTAAACGCATTACAGATACATACCCACCATTAAAGCTTATTTCTTCTTGTATATTGTCCAAAGCTTCTTTTTGCTCTGGTCTTAAATGTACTAATTTTTTGTATTCCATTTTAAACACCTCAAGTAATTTTATATATACATCTTTTATTGTCTGATTATATAAAGATTACTGTCTTAATTGCTAATTTAACAGTTATAATGTAATGAAAACTAAATGGGTTAGTTTAACTCGCATTTAAATTAAAATAAAGTCCAACCAAGCTCCATTTAAAATTCATAAAAAATGTGAGAATAATAAAAACCTTTGAAATTCTGGAAGGCATCCGCCTATATTATCATGGATCTACTTTATAAAAAAGCTCAAATTAGAAAAATAGTATTTACATTTAATTAATAGGGTAAGTTTGATGCAGCTATAAAACTTTACTTAGTAACTTAATGTATCCGCTGCAATAAACACTAACCCCCTATAAATCTGTTTTAGTTATTCTTTTTAAGCGACTTTACGATACTCTGAATTTTTTTTGTATAATGTAATGCATTTTGTTGACTCATTTTAAAATCAATGAACATCTCTTTTTCAAATGAAGATAATTCATCACAATAGTACAACTCTAAGTTAAAATCCAGTTCAACTAGAGTCCGTTCCAGGTCTTCAGCAATAACCTCGATTAATGTTACTTTGTCATCCATATTTTCACCTCACGTCTACTTTAATTAGCTCTTTAATACTTTTGGGTGTGTATCGTTCCACGATTTCCATTTTATAGTTGTAAAGTAGCTCGATACCATCCCTTAGAAGCTGATTTACTGAAACATCTCCTCCTGATTCAGATACCTTATTTCTTATTTCCTCAAGTTTAGCTCTTTCTGTTTGCGTCATATTCAACAATTTCGATTCTGTATACTTTATTGTCATCTTTTTCATCCCCATATAGTGATTAAACATACCTTACATAGCCGTAATATAAATGTGTTGGTTAAATTAACATTAAATAGGAATCTAAAAAAGTAAAACACCTCTACCAATTAAGAACATGAAATATAACCAAAAAAACATCCTTGCGCACTCAACATTCACCGCATCCCTCAATAAATAAATATATCCATGAATACATACATTTCTAGGTACATGTATGTTTAAATTTATAAATTAAATGTTAAAACTTAACAAATAAGTACAAGTTCCCCCATATGTCAGCTATTATATGCACGCACTTCGCACATCTTTACCAACAGATTTTCAACTTAATCTATCAATTCATAAATAAATCCATTGATAAATAGATGGACATATTGATAAATACGAAGTAATTAGCTGTTAATGTTTTTTCTCTGAATCCGTGTGCACATATAATAGTAAAATTTAAGATTAGTTTATGAAAATACAATTATCTATTAACCCCCTCCATTTTTCATTGGTTAGTGGGGGTTTATGAACCCTTATTTTCATTGTTTGGTATAGTGATAATATTTGGTTTCTAAAAGTGCATTTT
>Ga0334893_1001482_pt1 | contig 22244 bp, 17 predicted proteins | sample GraSluR3_MG_5_FD_207218 | JGI IMG/M metagenome (GOLD analysis project Ga0334893, IMG submission 207218) | Sludge microbial communities from methane-producing bioreactor in Wageningen University, Netherlands - Granular Sludge_09_05-R3 | ecosystem: Engineered > Bioreactor > Anaerobic >...
AATTTCTTGTATAATGTTCATTGAGAGCACCCCTTATGTTATTGTTTTTTGTTGATACTTAAATTCTAACATATCTTGGGGTGCTTCTCTTTTTTTATTTTTCGTCCAACAATAACTTTACACTAACTTCATAAACCTACTCTATCAAATATATGTTGCATAAACACACAAGTGTATAAGACTTAATCACTTCTCTTCTTAATTAATATAATCTCTTACTCTATTTATTTTGAAACTAGTAGATTCATCATCATGCTTTGGTATCTCTCTAATTGTATAATCTAAACTCTTAATCCAATCTATTATCGCTATATTTGAAAGAACTAGTGATTTAGCACACAGCTGTAGATAATCCCCTTGAGCTGTTTCATCTGACACTTCTGTTGTTATATCCAGCAAGGTATATTCAGGATACCTTGTGGCAAAGTGTCTTGCACTTTGACTTGCAGTAAATGGCACCCAGTAATATATTAGATTATCCACATAAGAAGCAGGAAATAACTTTGGCAGCCACTTATTTGCATACTTAATAAATCTCTCTTTCCAAACACAGTTCCATTCAAATACTTCTTTATCTTTATTAAGAATTTTAGCTATTACCTTAGAAACATCATGAGTAGCATTTATATGATTATTAAATTTTTCACCCTCAGGATACCAAAAGTATCCGTAATAAATTGCTCTAGGCAACCAAAATCCTTTAAACCATGGAGGCACATATCCAGAAAACTGCTGATCCCATTCATGTGATGGCACCCCGTGATTATCTACAAATACATCAGGCAATAATCTTGCATATAACCTAGGGAGCGCTAAGCACTCTCCATATTGACTATTAAGATTAAAATAATCATTAGCAATCTCTTTTCCAACAGAGTTATACCTAGCAACATGCAATTTCCAGTTAGGATTAGCTTGCACTAAATCATAATGTATTGCTGCTCCGTCACTATTCTCTAAAGGAATTAATGCTAAATTGATTATATCAGTCGATATTTCACCACTTAATATTTTGTCAATCAAGATATATGCAGAGTTAGTTCCTGAGACCTCATTTGCATGATGTCTTTGATTTAGAACTAAGCTTGGTTTTAGATTTCTCTTCTTATAAAAAGCTATGATTTCTCCAGGTTCATTCTCAATTTCTATAGCGTGTATTTTCCTACCTTGATAAGATTTTGCAATCTCATACACCCTAACATTCTTTTGCTCGTATGACTTTAGAATTATTTCGTTCATCTCTGGTGATATTATTTCTTTTTCTATATCAATTATATGTGTATCAATTTGTCTATCATCAAGCTTTTGAATTTTCAATAAATATCTACTAGAATTGACCAACAGTTCAATGTGAGAAAATGATTTACACCAATGAGGTAAAATGTTCATTTCTTCATTATTTACAGCTACGAATTTTTTAATAGCTATTTCATCTTTTTTGCTACACTCTATTTTATAAGTAATACTCGCTTCGTTGTTATCAAAGTTGATCGAATCTAAACTTACCGCTATTTCTTCAGATGTACTATTATCATCAGAATTCAAGTTAAAAGTCCTATGCTCATTTACATATAACCTTGCTTCTAATGTTGGTTTTTTACCTTTTATTGATTGCAATTTAGGTAAAATTAGACCAGGCTCCATAAAAGGTGTTCCTTTTATATCTTTTCCAACTTCTCTAAAATACTCAAGTCCTACAAAGTAAATATCCTCATGAAAACCATTTAGTGTAGATATCATTTCCTCTCTTATTCCAAGTCTTCTTTCTGGCTCACTCACTCTTGCTGAGACTATTAGTTCTTTAAATAGAGGCTCCTCACTGTACTTTTCATCTATCAGATACTTCTTTGTTTCTGGTAAAACCTTGCTTTGATAATAATCCCAAATCATTTCAATATCTGTTTTAAACTTTTTCTCAAATATTAATTTCTCGTCTTTATACGCTCTTATACCAGCTGTATTTGGATTTACCCTTCCTAAGTCTGGAAACTCATCTAAGTACATTCTTTCTGAAAAATTTACATTGAAGTTATCAAAGTATACGACCTGTTGATTTTCGTACACGTGTATTTGATAATCATAACTTGAGTCATTTGGGACAATCTCAAAGCAAATATCATCAATATCAATATTTAATATATCACTTAACACTTCATCTATAGGATACATATCATGCAAAAGTCTGGTTGGTATTTCTCTATAGGCTTGAGATTTGCTTCCTATTGAGGGAGTAGCTCCATCCTCTTCTATCCAGTCTTTATCATCAATAAATGTTCTGAACTTGATATGGATTTTATCACATTTGACATGCTCTAATTTTTTTACCATTTTTTCATTAAGAAAAGATATGAACTGTTTATAAGCTCTATAAACATAAACATCACCATTTTTAGTTTTGAAAAACTTATTCTGTATATCTTCTCTTACTTTATCTCTGATTTCCTTTGGCTCACTTAAAAAAACTTCGATGGCATCTGCTTGCTCTAAAACCTTATAATTATTTTCAATATGCTCGGCTAAACGAACAACTTCCCATTTAGGCTCATAATTCCAATTAAGAGCTTCTTTTTTTAATCTACTGGATTTTATAATAGTCTTTTTAGCACTATCAATCTCTTTGTATTTATTTAATCTATCATCATATGGGCCAATATCGATTAATATTTCATCCTGATTTTCTTTTAATAAACCATCAATTAATTGTCTCTCTGGACTTTTACTCCTCAAAAATTCTTCAAAATACTGCTTTAGATCCCTAAGTGAGTAAGGATATTTTGAATAGGGATAAACTTGTAAAAATTCTTCTGATAACTTAACTATATTTTTCCCTTCTAAAACCAGCACACTATCTTTAATTTTAATCTTTGTTTCCCTATTGCTTTCTTTAACCTTAATTGATACATCGCTCTTACTGTTATTACATAATGGAAAGATTACATTAAGTGACTCAAGAGAGAATTTCACAGCAAGATTGATGTAAGATAAAAACTCACTATTACTTATGTTCTCTTCTAATAAGAGGCTAAATGTTGTATTGTTTTTATCACCTACTTCAAGGTTTAACCAATCTGGAAAATTAAAGAGATTATCTAAAGATACATATTTAGATTTACACTCATTATTATCCTTGTTATATAGCTCTTTCTGACTATCTTCTTGCATAGACCATTCTTTGTCATTGGTGTTCACTATGGTTGCATTTAATAAACTATAGCTAAAATCAATGTTCTCAGTAAATACTAAGCTTTCGCTTTCATCTATGACTTCTTTGTTTTCATTATAGAAAAAAACCTTGGGCAAATCGAATGAAGTGCTCCTAAAAGCAATGTAAGATAGCACTTCTAAGACGACCTTCTTAAGTTTTAAGCTTGAATTTTTGGGGATATATATATTTCCTTTTATACCGCTATAAATGTCTTTAGAAGGTGTTTTTCTAATAAATGACTGTTGTAATAATTTATGATAATTCATTGAAATCATCTTTCTAAAATATATTTTCTTTCTGTTTTAATTTAATTACTAAAAACCCAATAATAAATAGTACTGCTGCTATTACTAAAATTTGTATAGGTTGCCCCTCAAACATATTCACTCCTACTTCGTTATAGCCAGGAATTCCAAACTTAAAACCTCTTGTTACTACTAAAGGCATACTGTTATATAGCCCATGAGCAAATATGACTAAAAGCAAAGACTCAGTTTTGAGAAAAAGCCAAGTAAGTATTATTCCTGCTAAGAAAGCAGAAAAGAATTGCCATATATTTAAATGAATTATTGCGAATAAAAATGAAGCAACGACTATAGTAAATCCTTTAGAAAACCTCTCATTTAAGCCCCTAGCTATAATTCCTCTTATTAAAAATTCTTCTACTATAGCAGCTATTAATACTGCTTCGATAAAATAAATGATAGTTGGCTTATTCTGTAGTGCAATAAATACTTCATGCCAATATGGAGTCATTGGAAAGAAGTAATTAACGATATTGGTCACTTCAGAAAGCAAAAAGTTTAGCCCTACAATCATAACAACCGTTCCCATAAGTGTCGAAAAGCTCACATTACCAAACCACTTTATATCAAAAACATCGTCTTTTCTAAGTCTAAGTAGTAAGATGAAAATTATCATTACAAATATGTTCATAAATGCTGTTGTTAAAGGAATGTTCAATAGCTCATAAAACTTAAAGAGTGCTTGATCAAACCCCCCACTGACAGGAATTAATACTAAAGCGACAAATAAAGCAACTAAAAATGGAAGCATAATCCATAGCAAACATAGAAAAACTGCTTCCCAGAAGGAAAGAGAAAACTTCTTTTCAAACATACAAATACCCCCGCTCTGACATTAAATCAATTATAGCTTTTATTTAGTTAATGTGCAAAACAAGTTCAATTATAAAAATCCTTCAAGTAATTAATCAAATCAATTACTTGAAGGATTTAGTAAAAATAACTATCTTATATTACATTTCAACTAATATTGCAAGACCCATTCCGCCACCAACACAAAGGGTGGCAATTCCATACTTATTATTTCTCTTTTTCATTTCATGAATCAGTGTAACAAGTATTCTAGTTCCACTTGCTCCTATTGGGTGACCTAGAGCAATAGCTCCCCCATTTACATTAACTTTATCTAGGTCAAGCCCTAATTCTTTTGCTACAGCTAATGATTGTGCTGCAAATGCTTCATTAGCTTCAAATAGATCTATGTCTTCTAGTGTTAAGCCTGCTTTTTCAAGCACTTTCTTTACTGCAGGAACTGGGCCTATCCCCATTATTGATGGTTCCACTCCAACTGCTGAGTATGCTTTGATCGTAGCCAGTGGAGCCAAACCTAGTTCATCAGCTTTTTCTTTACTCATCAGTACAACTGCAGCTGCCCCATCATTAATTCCAGAAGCATTAGCTGCTGTAACAGTTCCATCTCTTTTAAATGCTGGTCTTAGTTTAGAGATTCCATCTGTAGTAACACCTGCTCTAGGATATTCATCTTTGTCAAAGATTATTGGTTCGCCTCTTCTTTGAGGAATCTCTACTTTTATTATTTCGTCAGCAAATCTATTTTCAGCTAACGCCTTTTCAGCTTTTTGCTGACTATTAGCTGCAAAATCATCTTGTTCTTCTCTTGTTATGTCATATTTCTCAGCTAAATTTTCTGCTGTTATACCCATGTGATAATCATTAATAGCACACCATAGTCCATCATGAATCATACTATCCACAAGAGTTCCGTTACCCATCCGATATCCTTCACGAGCTTTATCCAAAAAGTATGGAGCCATACTCATATTCTCTGAGCCACCTGCTACAACTATATCAGCTTCGCCCAACATGATTTCACGAGCCCCTGTTATTATAGAATAAATTCCAGAGCCACATACTTTATTTACGGTAACTGCTGGTACCTCTACAGGAATGCCTGCTTTAATAGCAGCTTGTCTTGTAATGTTTTGCCCCTGTCCAGCTTGTAAGACATTACCAAACACAACGTCTTCAACTTTGTTTGCACTCAAGTTACAGTCTTCTAGTACTCCTTGAATAGCAATTTTAGCTAAATCAGTTGAAGAAATATTTGCTAAACTACCACCAAATTTTCCAACAGGCGTTCTTTTTGCACTTACTATAACTACATCTCTCATTAAATAGCCTCCTCCATAGTTTTTATCGTTTCAGGGAAGATCAAACTTGCTCCGGTACATTTTTGTAATTCTTCTTTTGATATTTCTTTAGAAATTTCCAAAACTACTAATCCTTTATCTGTAACTTTCATAACTGCATATTCTGTAATAATCAAATCAACTTCTTCTTTTGCTGTAAGTGGCAATGTACACTCATCTAATATTTTGGCTCCGCCAGTTTTTGTACAATGTTGCATAGCTATAATAACTCTTTTTGCTCCTGTCACTAAATCCATTGCACCACCCATTCCAGGGACCATTTTGCCAGGAATCATCCAATTAGCCAAGTTTCCTTTCTGATCAACTTGCAGCGCTCCAAGCACTGTTACATCCACATGTCCGCCTCTTATAAGCATAAATGAGGTTGCTGAATCAAAATAGCACCCACCAGGTAATATTGTTACAGGCTGTGCTCCTGCATTGGTTATAAGTGGGTCTTCTTGTCCTTTTTCAGGACTTGGTCCTAGCCCTAATATTCCATTCTCTGATTGAAAAACAACTTCAATTCCTTGAGGAATATAATCTGCTACAAGTGTTGGTAAACCAATACCTAAATTGACTACATCACCTGACTCAAATTCTTTAGCTACTCTTGAAGCTATCTTAACTTTTGGGTTCATTTTTCCACCCCCAAAACTATATAATCTACTAATACACTTGGTGTTACTACATTATTTGGGTCTATATCTCCAACTTCGACAAGTTCTTCAACTTCCACAACTACAGTATCTGCAGCAAATGCCATTATAGGATTGAAGTTGCGCGCAGCTTTTGTATAGACTAAATTACCTTTTTTATCAGCTTTTTGAGCCTTAATAAGTGCAATATCTGCTCTAAGGGACTCTTCTAATATATATTCTTTTCCTTCAACTTTAATAATCTCTTTTCCTTCAGCAGCTATAGTTCCTATTCCTGTGGGAGTTAAAATTCCACCAAGACCTGCTCCTGCTGCTCTTATTTTTTCAGCTAAAGTTCCTTGAGGAGTCAAATCAAATATTGTTTCTCCCTTGTTTAATTGGTTTCCCGACTCTGGGTTAGTACCAATATGTGAAGTAACTGCTTTTTTAACTTGCTTATTTACAATCCATTTACCTACACCTTTATCTGGGAATCCTGTGTCATTACAAATTAATGTTATATTTTTGATATTACTATCAATTACTCCCTCAATAAGCAAGTCAGGTGACCCAACAGCTAAAAAGCCTCCCACCATTATTGAAAGATCATCCTTTAACAGTTCTTGAAATTTCTCTTTACTAATAACTTTTGACAACTCATCCACCCCTTTAGTACTCGTAAAATCCTCTTTTTGTCTTTCTTCCTAAATAATTGCCCCTAACCATTTTTCTAAGTAATGGATGTGGACGATATTTGTCTTCTCCAAACTCGCAATGTAAAACTTCCATTATAGCTAGACATACATCTAAACCAATAAGATCGGCTAATGCTAATGGGCCAAGTGGATGATTAGCACCTAACTTCATAGATAAATCAATATCTTCTTTTGATGCAACACCATCGGCTAAGACACCTACCGCTTCATTTATCATAGGTATTAAAATTCTATTAACTACAAATCCAGGAGCTTCCTCAACTTCTACTGGCTTTTTGTTTATACTTTTAACAAACTCTAATGATTTTTTAAAAACCTCTTTTGATGTAGCTAATCCTTTAATTAATTCGACTAATTGCATTAGTGGCACTGGATTAAAGAAATGAATGCCTATAACATTTTCAGGATAGTCAACTGCTTGTGCCAATTCTGTAATTGACAGAGATGATGTATTAGTTGCAAGTATTGTGTTTTCTGAACAAACGACTGAGATTTCCTTCATAATTTGTTTTTTAACACTCATATTTTCTGTAGCTGCCTCAATTACCATATCACAATCTTTTAAATCTTCTAGACTACTGACTTTTGATATTTTTGATAGTGCTTCTTCTTTTTCGTTAACAGTCATTCTCTCTTTAGAAATAAGCCTATCAAAAACTTTCTCAATATTCTTTATACTTTTTGTTGCAGTTTCAAGGTCCCTATCACATATAATTGCATTATAACCATTTTGAGCTAGAACTTGGACAATACCTGTTCCCATTGTTCCTGCGCCAATAACGCCTACTGTTTTAATCAAATTATCCACTCCTTATCTGCTTTTAAAATCTGGGTTTCTCTTGTCTAAGAAAGCACTCATACCTTCAGCTTGATCTTCATTAGCAAAGCACAATGCAAACGCTGAAGTTTCTATATGACTAGCTGTTTGATGATCAGCATATAGGCTTTGCTCTATAGCTAATTTTGCATACCTAATTGCAAGCTGTGCTTTTGAAGCTATTGCCTGTGCCATGTTCATTGTTGTGGGCATAAGCTCATCTAATTCTACTACTTTGTTAACTAGCCCAATCCTTAAAGCCTCATCTGCCTTTAAGTACTCGCCAGTAAAAATAAGTTCTTTAGCTTTGGCTTGTCCTACAGCTTCAACAAGCCTTTTAGTAGCACCAAAACCAGGGGTAATACCAAGCCCGACCTCAGGTTGACCCATACTCATTTTTGTTGAAGCAATTCTGATATCACAAGCTAGAGCCAGTTCACAGCCTCCTCCAAGTGCATACCCATTTATTGCTGCAATACTTGGCTTACATAAAGATGATATTCTATTAAAGACTTGGTGTCCTAGTTTTGCAAATCTTCTTGCTTCTTCTGGCGAAAAGTTTTTCATTTCACCAATGTCTGCTCCTGCAACAAATGATTTTCCTTCACCTGTAAATACTAAAACATAAATACTGTCATCTGATGCTACATCTTCAATAGCTTGCTCAATTTCTCTAAGAGTGTCTGAGTTCAGTGCATTTAATGCTTTTGGACGACTAATTGTAATTAAAGCAACATGGTCTTGTACATCAAACTTAATATTCTTGTAACTCATTTTTTTTACCTCCTCTATTTTCTATTAACTATGTTACAAATCAACTTACTTTCTATTGTGCCTTTCTAAATCCTTAGGTTCTAAGCTAACTGCTTGACCTCTAAACAGTTTTTCTAGTCCAATTCCATCGCTATACTTAATATTTTCACAATCAACACAGCTTGTACATGGATTCTTATAATCTGTTGGTTCTGCATAAGCTGCAATAACTCCTTCATAATTCCTTAAAACAACTTTGTTGCCAATGTGAGAAACCATGTAATTAGGTCCAACCGGTATTTTTCCTCCGCCGCCTGGCGCATCTACTACAAAAGTAGGGACAGCTAACCCAGACGTATGACCTCTAAGCATCTCTATAATCTCAATTCCCTTATCAACAGTTGTTCTAAAATGACTAATGCCAGTTGAAAGATCACATTGATATATGTAATATGGTCTTACTCTGTTTTTTACTAGCTTATGAACTAACTCTTTCATAATATATGGACAATCATTGATTCCTCTAAGTAAAACACTTTGATTTCCAAGAGGAATACCTGCATCTGCCAGCATCGCCAATGCTTCTTCAACTCTCGGCGTTAGCTCTTTAGGATGGTTAAAATGCGTATTAAGCCAAACTGGATGATATTTCTTTAACATATTGACAAGATCTTTTGTAATTCTCTGTGGCATAACTACTGGAGCTCTAGTGCCAAGCCTGATTATTTCAACATGGTCTATTTCTCTTAGTCTCTTTATTATATATTCAAGTTTATCATCGCTTACTAAAAGTGCATCTCCACCTGACAATAGCACATCTCGTATAACTGGTGTTTTTGCAATGTAATCGATAGCTTTGTCAATATCTTCTTTAGGTCTTGCTCTATCGTGACTACCTGCATATCTACGACGAGTACAATGTCTACAGTACATTGAACACTGGTCAGTAATCAAAAACAAGACTCTATCTGGATATCTATGTGTTAATCCTGGCGATGGAGAATCTAAATCTTCGTGCAGTGGATCCTCCATATCAAAGGTGTCTTTATGAACTTCAAGTTCTGTTGGTACAGCCTGCATTCTTATTGGGCAGTTGCTATCATTTTGATCCATAAGTGAAGCGTAATACGGTGTTATTGCCATTTTGTAGCTTGCTAAACATTTAGTAACCCCGTTTTTTTCAGAGTCGCTGAGATTTATGATTTCTTGAAGTTCTTCTAAATCTGTGACTCTATTTCTTACTTGCCAATGCCAATCTTCCCATTCATTTTCAGTTACATCTTTGTAAAAATCACTTTTCTTAGATAAATCCATAAAATATTGCTCCTAACTAAGTTTTAGTATTTTTCTAGCTTCTTGTGGAGTAGCCACTTCTCTTTCTAATTCGGCTGCTAATCTAACAACTCTCTTTACAAGCTCAGCATTAGATTTGGCTAGCTGTTTATATCTGTAATATAGATTGTCTTCAAACCCAACTCGTACATGTCCCCCAAGAATGATTGCTGCTGCTGCCAGTGGTAATTCTGCTCTACCAATTCCCGCTACTGTCCAGGTTGACCCTTTTGGTATCGACTCAACCATATGTAGTAAATTCTTGACTGTACCAGTTATCCCTCCGGGCACACCCATAACAAAGTCAAAATGAAGAGGCTCTTCGAGCAATCCTCTTTTTACCAATCCTAAAGCGTTATTAATCATGCCTACTTCAAAAACTTCAATCTCTGGCTTAATTTTTCTCTCACGCATTTTCTTAGCAAAGGCTTCAATGTACTCTGGTGAATTATAAAATACCCCATCTCCAAAATTTACAGTGCCTGCTGTCAATGTAGCCATTTCAACATCGATATCGAGTGGCTGCATTCTTTCTTCAATTGTCATACCCACAGCACCACCTGTAGATGGCTGAATTATAACATCTGGGCATCTGTTTTTTATCATATCAATAGTTCTTCTAAAAACTTCATAGCTTTGAGTAGGTTCTCCATTATCATCTCTAACATGTAAATGTATGATGCTAGCTCCTGCATCATAGGCTTTTTGTGCTTCACTTGCTAATTCTTCTGGAGTAATTGGCAAATTAGGATTATCATCCTTTGACCCTTCTGCACCGCATATTGCAGCTGTAATAATTAATTTATCCATATTACTTCCTCTGTAAACTCTTTGGAACAACGCAAGTTCCACTTGCTCTTGCAACTATCACAGGGTCTTCTAAGACATCACACGCAGATGGTTGATCTTCTATATTGGCTGATGTTATCACTTTTCTGGCTTCAAACTCCATTTTTCTAGATGAATTTCCTACCTTAGTTATTTCTCCGTAAGCTTCAATGTAGTCTCCTCCATAAACTGGTGCTAAAAATTCAACATTATCATATGCCACAAAAAGCCCCTCATCACCGTCATGTCTAATTAATAGCTCTGTTGCAACATCTCCAAATAGTTGCATAATTCTTGCGCCATCTACTAAGTTTCCTGCATAATGAGCATCATGATTGCTCATTCTTAATCTAATATATGTTTTCAAAATATTACCTCCTACTTTTCTATTTTTCTTTTAACAAGCTCAGTTGCTATATACGATGCTACGTCAGGCGGTAGTGAACCTCTTCCAAACCCAGCATCAAAACCTAGTTCAGCGGCTAATTCATTTGAAATTCTGGGACCTCCGATTATCAATAAACAACTTTTTTCAAGTTTTTCTGCATGCGCCATTTCAATAAATTCAGTTAAATTTTTAATGTGAACATCTTTTTGTGTTACTACTTGCGATATTAATATCGCATCAGCATTTAACTCTTTAGCCTTCTCTATTAACTTGTAGTTTTCAACTTGACTTCCTAAATTCAGAGCCTCTATTTCTGGGTATCTTTCAAGTCCATATTCCCCAGCATAGCCTTTCATATTCATAATCGCATCTAATCCTACTGTATGTGCATCTGACCCTGTACAAGCTCCGACTACAACAATTTTTCTTCCTAAGTATTTCTTTATATAATCATTAATCTGATAAAAATCCATCTTTGGCGCATCTATTTTATTAACATTTATCTTGCTAATATCAATGCTTTTTGTAAAAGAGCCATATATGATGTAAAAACTATAATTATCATCCAAGGATGCACTATGAACTAACTCTGGACTTGTTAACCCCATTTTTTGAGCAACTTGCTTAGCTGCCTCATCGCCTATTTCTGACTTTTCTATTGGTAAAGTAAATGATACTTGCACTTTGCCATCATTTAGTGTGTCTCCATATGGTCTTATTTTATTCAATAGATTCACCACCTAATCCAAGCTCTCTTTCCATTTTTTCTAAAAATGGATTAACATAACTCTCAGCCTTTTGGATTACACCTTCTAATCCTTTACCTGCGTTTTGTTTTCTTTTGATATTTGCAAACATACCTTGCTCAATTGCTGTTTCAAGTCCTATTTTAGCAATTTCTTCCAATAAACTACATGCCTTTGCTAAAACATTTTGAGCATGATTATTTATAATTCCGTCCTTTTTAAACTCTATCTCAGATGATAAGTCTCTTGCTGCTTGCATTACATACATTGAATTTTGCAATGATAATGCTCTATCTTGCATAAAAGGTGTATGAATAGCCTCTGTTAACATTCCTAATAGATGAATTCCTTGATTGGTAAGTACGGATGTTAAATTAAATAGTGAATCTTGTACATGCCCTTTAAAAATGTCACCAGTCATATATTTAGTTGGCGGCATATATTTAAGATTAGCCTCAGGAAACAAATCTCTAGAAAGTTGAGCTTGTGCTATTTCATATAAAAGAGAATTTTCAATATCAGGGTTTATCTCAAAAGCATGGCCTAACCCCATTTGTTTACTACTAAGTCCACTAGCAAAAGCTAATTGCTCATTTATAAACTGTGAGGCTATTACAGTATGACCTTCCTCAAAGGCATCTGCTGTAGTTAAGTAGTTGTCTTCACCTGTATTTATTATTACACCAGCATATGCATTTATCATTCTTGAAAAGTATTGATCTATAAAAGTTCTTACCATATTGATATCTCTAAATAAAATCCCATACATCGAGTCATTAAGCATCATATCAAGTCTTTCAAAGGCTCCTATAGCAGCTATTTCTGGCATACAAAGCCCTGAACAATAATTGACAAGCTGGATATATCTTCCTAGTTCTTGTGACACTTCATCAAGAGCTCTTCTCATAATTCTAAAATTTTCTTGCGTTGCATATGTTCCACCAAAGCCTTCTGTGGTTGCTCCATACGGCACATAATCTAATAAGCTTTGTCCTGTAGTCCTTATTACTGCAATAATATCAGCACCTTGCCTTGCTGCAGCCTTGGCTTGTACAATATCTTCGTATATATTGCCTGTTGCTACTATGACATACTGCCAAGGGGTTTTTCCTATTGATAGTGTTTCTTGCATTGACTCTCTTTTTTCTTTATTTTCGCTTATCTTTCTAAGAGCTTCTTCTGTATATTTGTCCAAAACCATTTTTATATCTTGTTCATCTTGAGTAGGTATATCTAGTAAGTCTAATTCTCCCAAAGATACTTTTGTTGCTATATTTTGAGGGGTTGTATTGTAATATGAGACAGCGTTTGCTATGTAAAACGCTACTCCTTTCGATAGTTCACCAGCTTGGTGTAAGCTATCTACAATAATATTTGCTAAAGGAATTCCTTCTGCATCGACCCCATCTATCCCAAAAAGCCTAACTACTGTTCTTTCCTGAGATACTGTTGTAAAGCTATTAACATGATCTAAAGTACTAATCGCAACTTCCTTAGCTGCACCTCTTGCTCTTTTAATAAGCTTTTCATCTAGTGTTAATTTACCCATATGGCCACCTACTTTTCTATTAATTCTTTTGCTTTATCAATTAACTTTTCATTTAAACCAAGTGCGCTTGCTATCTTAAAAACTTGGTCTTCATATAACTCTTTACCTTCATACAGCTCTATTTTATAGTCTATATATTTGTTTAATATCCTGGGGTTGATTTCGCGATTTTCAAATACGTTGAAAAATTTTTCGCTAAGACCTTTTGTTCTCCAATTAGATATTTCTTTCAAGTGTGTAACTTTGGGATAGTGAGTTGTTACAATTACAATACAATTACTATTACTCATTTCTTCTAAATATGAAATTGCAATTGCTTGTCCAATATCTGGCACAGCCCCTTGCGCAATCTCATCTATACAGATTAAGCCATATTCATGCTTTAACTTAAATGTTCTGACGATACTTGATATCTCTTGTCCAAATCTGCTCAGCCCTGTTTCAACAGTGTCTTCGTTTCCATCTGAGTAAAATATAAATTCAAACAAAGGAGATTTTAGTTTTTTTGCTGGCACAGGTATTCCTGCATGAACCATGCAAGCTAAAAGCCTAATCAACCTCAGAGTTACCGTTTTGCCACCCATATTCATACCTGTTATCGCAGCAACACCTCTATGAAGGTTAATAGTCCTAGGAGTAAACACATCCCCTCTATCTTTCAATATTTCATCAAGTATAGGGTGGCTTGCACTATCAATTTCTAAGCTATCATTATTGTCTATTTCTGGAATAGTGCAATTATGTTCACCCATGAACTTTGTTTTAGATAGCATAGTATCTAAAAAAGCAATTGCTTCTAATGACTTACTTAAACAACCCAAAAAAGGTTTGATTAAATCAGTTACTTGATCTTTAGCTATTGTGTAAGACTTATCTAACTCTATAAGAATATTTTCCCTTTTAGCCCTGAGGTTTATTAGTTTCTCTGGCTCTTTTACCTTGTATATAATATGAAATTTGTCTGCTTCAACTCTACTTGCCAAACTATTGGCTTCTATTGCTTCTATTTTTTTTATCTCTTGCTTTTTCACTGCAAAAGTTTGACTTATTTCAAACCCTAAAATTTCTGTTATGGCTTCATTTAGTTTTAACTTGCTTTGAAAGATTTGCCTATCAACAGCCTTTAGCTTTTTTCTAAGCTCTTTTAGTTTTATAGAAAATTTATCAGCAATAAAAAATCCGGACGAACTAGCACAAATGTCATCAAAAATTCTTTCTAGGCTAAAGATTCCTTCTTCATCAATTTTGAAACCTTCTAAGCTTGTTAAATCTTTCATGTGATTGATTACTTTTGAAATAATTTGACTAACATTTCTAATCTCATATAAGGATATATCATTAGGATGTCCATTTTTTACATCTGAAATGTATGAATCAATAATTTTTAGATTACTTAGATGCCTTCTGATTTGAAAGCTATGCTTCTTATTATCTTTTTCCCAAGAATGTATTTTTTTGACTACTGAGTAATATGTTTTTGCTCTTTTTACATCTTCTCTTTGAAAGATTTGAAATTGATGATGCATTCTTTGACCATATTCTGAAAGAGGCTTAATTCTTTTATATAGGTTTTGAAAATCTGTAAACGCGAAATCATCCCAAGTAACCATCTAATTTGCCTCCTTTAAAACAATATGAACTATTAACATCGCAAAAATCTATACTAGGAAACTCCTCGCTTACTTTTTTCCCAAACTCATAACTACCCATGCTTGATCCATAGAAATTTTGTGGATTATATGTGCAAAATACTAAATCTATATGCTTATGAACATAAAGTCTCTGCTTTAGCATCAGTGACTTTAGCATTTTTGCTGATATGAAAACTTTAGTCAAATCTTCAACTACAATCTTCTCACATTTCTTTAATAACTTATTCACTAAATGATCTGTCAAAGCTCCATTCCAAACACAATATTCAACATTGTAATTACCTATTTGACTAGGTGTGGCTTTCTCAAGCTTACCATCACATATAATGGCACAATTTTCTGTTTCAAATACTGCCTCTAAATCAAATAATTCAAATGTTTGCAAGTTAAATAAGTTATACAATCTACTTAGTTCTTTTATTGATTTTGATAATGAGTCTCCTCCAACAGCTAAAATAGCTGTAGTACAAAGCTTTGGTGATATTTGCGTAATCCTATTATATGCTCCATCAATTAATACTAAATCCACATATTCTAGTATCATTTTCTTCACCTTTTCAAGCCCATCAAGAGAAGATGGACCTACAATTTCTAAAGATGAATCTGTTTTTGACTTTATGATATATATCTCTCCAAGAGGGGACTGCAAAAATGTGTTTTTGATAATCTCATATTCACCTCTATAGTTGCTCAATACTGCTGATGCAGTTGCTATATATGTATTTTTTGGAACCCTAAACTCAGGTTTTTCATTTCCAAATATCATATCTTTTCTTTCACCATCAAAGCCTATTGATGTAGTTCCAATAGTGTAAGAAGTATAAGAAAGCTTCTCCATTAAATACATTAGTGTTACAGTCTTACCTGCATTCTTATTTAGACCAGCTATAGCAATTGAGTCTGCTTTCTTAGGAAGAAAAGAAAGTATGTCTTTATGCATATCTCTCATTATAAAGATCTCTCAAAAGTGAGTTTTCTCTTAACACTTCTATTGCGATTTTTGCATGGTCTTTACAATATCCATTTCCTATTATCATATTTACATCTTTACCGACTCCCTCAGCTCCCAAAGCAGCTGCCGTAAATGAGGTAGCCATACTAAAGAAGTATATAGTGCCTTGGTCTTTTGTAGATAAGATAGTCGCCATCTCTGTATTGGGTATATTGACACAATTTATTGTTAAGTCAGCCAATATTCCATTTGTCGCGTCAACCATTTTCTTGTGTGTAGTTAATGCATCTGTAGCGTCACAATGTATTACTTCATCTGCTAAGTTCATTCTTTTTATTTCTTCAAGTCCATTTTTATCATAGCAAAGTGCAATTACTTTACCTGAAACACCCACTCTTTTCTTTGCTTCATGCAAACAAAGTAAGCCAGACTTCCCTGATGCTCCTATTACTGCTACTGTTTGCCCTGATTTAACTAACCTTGCTGTTTGAGCAGGAGCTCCTGCAACGTCTAAAACAGATAGTGCTAATTTTTTTGGCATATCTTCTGGCAACTTTGCAAAAATCCCACTGGCAAATAGAATTGCCTCCCCTTTAATATCTACTTGATCATTTTCTATTTTTACATCAATAATTTCATCTATCATTAAAGGAGTAAGTGATAAAGAAACTAAAGTTGCAATTCTATCTCCAATCTGTAATTCTTTATGTGGATACTCATCACCAATCTCTTTTACTGTACCTATTAACATCCCACCAGAGCCTGTTTTAGGATTATGATGCTTTCCCCTTTCAGCTACTATGCCTTTCATTATTTCTTTTATTTTTTCAACATCATCATTTGCTTGACTTCTTATTTGAGTAAAGCTTGCAGAATCAATATTAAGAGTTTCAACTTGAATTAATAACTCATTAGGGTATATCTTCATTGTATTATCAATTTTCCACGCTGGTTGGGGTAAAACGCCTTTTGGCTTTATTACCCTATGTTCTCCAAATACACTATACTTCATAATTATTCCTCCTAAAAAAATAAAGCGCTAATCAGTTTTACCTGAATAGCGCTTCATACTAAAAGTATGACAGTAGTTAAGCTTTGTCCACTTAACTCCCAAGGATATTGCATCGAGCCTACAAGATCCTTTCGGCAATATATCCCTTCAATTATTGCTAAGTTGCTCAAACTTGCACGCAATAACCTACCACATAGATTGCTCCTCTAACACTGCATTATTAACTTTTTTGATTTTCTGCTTACAAGTATAATTATAAAAGTTAATTTTGTCTATATTTAACTACTATAATTTAAATAATTTTTATTCCTATCTAAAAATACTGGTTCTTTGCTCATGTGCCTTTTTTTATGATAAGGAAACACCTTATAATCTTGCAAGTACTTATATGACTTTTCAAATCGGTTAATACCTTGTACTTCTATTACGATGCTTGGGCCATGGGTAAATATTTCTAACAGATTACTAACTTCAGGCCACCTAATACTGCCATCACCAATTGCTAAATGCTCATCTTCTGATCCATTATTATCATTCATGTGAATATGCTTAATGTGCCTGCCTAAAGACTTTATTAACAAACCATTTCTAGATTTTTCATATATGTTCATGTGTCCAACATCTAAACAAATTCCAGCTCTTTTGTCATTAATCCCTTCCATAAGCTCTAATAATACATCGCCTCTATTATCCCACATATTCTCTATACATATTTTAATATCGTATTGCTCTATCATTTTTTTCCAAAAAGAAATACTTTCTTTTACAAAGTTACTTATATAATAAGGGTTATTAATAATTGGATTATATCCTGAATGAAACACAATCATTTCTGCACCTATTTCTTTTGCGGCTTCAATTGATTGGATAACTCTTTTTCTGGAAGCTAAGCGTATTGACCTATCAGGACTCTCAATTTTTAAATCAATAAAAGCCCCGTGGTAAGTAATTAAGTTTGTGAAATTATTCAAAGCTTTCTTGTAAAAGTTCTTAAACTCTAAAAACTTAAGGGTATCATTAAGTATTACTGTATTTGACAATTCCACAACTTCAATCCCTAAGTTGTTTTTTATAATGTAATTATAGTAAGAACTAAAATCTTTCCTTCTTGGTTGTATAAGTATTTCTGCCATATTATCACCTGTTAATATTATTATCCTCTACAAACTCGTTAATTTTTAATTACTAAATTTCAAGTGCTGTTAATTTGCTAGCTAAAACATCAACGTCTTTTGTTGTTTCAAACAAACCTTTTATGGTAAACTCCATATCTCTTTATTAATTCAATATAACCATGAGTAATCCTTCTCAAACACTATAATTTTAAACTTGCTTTTTTAGTTTTTCAAATCTCAATAGTATGCTAAAGAATTAACATCTACTCCTTTTAAAACCATCTAAACAGCATATCTAAATAAATAATTAATGTAAAAAGCATAGGGTTGATCTTAAAAACTCAACCCTATGCTTATCATTCTGATATAACCATACTAAAACTATTTGGCTATTATTATCTAACTATCTCATTAATTTAGATGGATACCTAAACGTTAGTCATCTATTTCAAACTCTAAAATTTCTCCTGAAAGAGCATCAATTTCTAGCTCGTATTCAATAGATCCTTTTTCTATTTTGATTTCATATAGATATTTTTCATCATCTTCATCAATTTCAAAGTCTGTTACTATGCCTCCATTTGTCTTACTCAATGCAATTGAAATAGCTTCTTCTCTACCAATCACGTTGCCTGTTTTAGCATGTTTAGACTTTTCAATTTCGTACTCTAAAACTTTTCCTGTAAGAGCATCAATTTCTAACTCGTATTCACTGCCATTATTGTTAATTTCAATTTCATAAACATATCTACCATCATCTTCATCAAGCTCAAACTCTATTACAGTTCCTCCACTGCAAACCTCTTTAGCAATTTCTATTGCTTCTTCTATACTTATAATCTCATTAATATTTGACATTACTTTTCTTTTTAGTTCATATTTTAAAATCTTACCTGAAAAAGCATCAATTTCTAACTTATACTTCATGGATTCATTAGCTGTTTCTATTTCATATAGTAATCTACCATCATCTTCTTCAAGCTCAAGATCTGTTACGAATCCTCCATTTGTTTTGCCTAGTGCTATTGAAATTGCTTCATCTCTATCAATCATGGTGCCTGTTTGAATATATTTTGATTCTTCAATTTTGTACTCTAAGATTATTCCTGATGCGGCGCCTATTTCAATCTCATATTTATTGCCTTTATTATAGATTTCTATTTCATATATATACTCTTCATCATCTTTATTAAGCTCAAACTCTGTTATTGTTCCAACACTGCTAACTTCTCTTGCTATATTTATTGCTTCATCCATTGATATGAGGCCTTCAATTTTTGAAACTCTTTTTTCTTCAAGTTTGAACTCTATTATTTTTCCAGTAACTGCATCAATTTCTAACTCATATTTACCAGAATCATTAATCACTTCTACTTCATAGATATATTTATCATCATCTTTTTCTAATTCAAGTTCTATAATTTGTCCACCATTTGTTAGTTCTCTAGCAAGTCGGCTAACTTCTTTTATATCTAGAATATCAATATTATCTCCTATATAATTATGATCTACTGTAGTAATAACTTTTTGGAATAAATCTTGCGATGACATTCCTAAGCTATCAGCTATTTCAAGTATATCTTTTATACTTATGTCAGCTAGTTCTGCATAGTCAATTTCATTAAAATTCAGTTTTATTATATTGTCTATCAACTTAGTCTTGCCTTGAGAAGCTTTATCGCTAGACGAGTTACTATATTCATCTACTTGCCCTTTATCTGAAACTTGGTTCAAAATAGTTGCAGCAATTTGCTGGTTCTCCAAATATGCTTTGATCTGGGCATTTATTCTATCCAGTATATCCTTATTAACATTGTCTTCAAATACAGTAAGCATAACAATGTTGTCTTCTCCCCCAGTTATGTATCCTAACGAAATCATCAATTCCACCAGTTCATTTATAACTTTATCAAGACTTTTACTTGATATTTTATGCTCACTTAGCATTTCTCTTGCATCTTCATTGAGTGCTTTTATCTCAATTACAGTGTCAAGCCTATTTGTAACTATTTCAATACTTGGATTTATGTCCATTACTACACTTGTAGCTGGTGCATTTATAACCATTACAAAAACTAAAGTTGCTACTACTAAACCGACTGCAGCGCTTCTTATAATAAATTTTCCCACAATATCTCACCTTTTCTTTTGTATTTCATTAATACAACGTATAAACACTCCATTTTATTGCATAAACTTATGTTTATTAATGATCAAAAGAAATTATTTCTCCTGACTGCCCATCAACTTCTATTTCATACTCAAGACTGTCTTTCTCTATTTCAATCTCATAGATAAATTTGCCGTCATCTTTATTTAATTCAATGTCAACTAGAGTTCCACCATTAGTTAATTCATATGCCTTATTTAATGCTTCTTTAGCACTTATAAGGTTTTTATCAGAAAACTTATCATCTGTTGTTTCATTTTCTGCTTTAATAATTTCTCCAGAACGAGCATTAATCATAAGAATATGCTCTCTAGCTTCTGATACTATAGTGATTTTATAAATAAATGTATTATCTTCATGCTCTAGCTCTATTTCGATGATTACCCCACCTTTGGTGAATTCTAAAGCAATTGACGATATCTTCTCTATATCAAGAATCTCTTCTAATTTATCAAAATGTGCTTGATCAAGTTCATTTTCGTTTTCATACTCTAGAACTTGCCCAGTATAAGCATCTAAAACAAGCTCAATCTCCTGACTCTCTCTTTTTATTTCAATTTCATAATATAATCTTCCATCATCTTCTTCTAGCTCAATCTGCTTAACTAATCCGCCATCTGTTAGTTCTATTACTTTATCTTGTATTTCCTTAATACTTAGAATGTTATTACTAATAATTTTATCGTCAACTCTATCATACTCTGCTTTAATAATTTCTCCTGTATGAGCATTAATCAAAAGAATATGCTCTGCAGTTTCTGTGCGTACAATGACTTCATAGGTTGATTTGGAATCATCAAAATTTAATTCTATTTCAATTATTACTCCGCCTTTGGTAAAATCTAATGCGATTACTGATATCTCTTTTATGTCGAGAATTTCATCTGAACCATTTATATGGTCATATTCAAAATCAATGTCTTTTTCAAACTCTAAAACCTGTCCTGTTAATGCATCTAAAACAATCTCAAATTCTTGATTTTCTTTTCTTATTTCAATTTCATAATATAATCTTCCATCATCTTCTTCTAGTTCAATATTTTCAACTACTCCACCATTACTCAAACCTAGTGCTATCTCAATAGCACTTTCTAGACTAAGCTGAGAGTTCATTTTCTCATCATAATATTGATATACATCTTCATCAGATTCGATTATTGACGTTAAATCTAAAGAGATATCTTTTGAAAGCTCTATAAGCTCTTTAAGCGATAAATATACCAGGTCCTCAAAAATAAGATCACTATCTAATTTTGTTAAATTCTTAATGAACGTATATTTACCTGCAGTCAAGTAGTCCTTATAAGATCCTTTTATAGCTTCGTCATCCTCTTTAATCTCTTGTTTTAATATCAAAACGCTTGAATCCCTAACAGTGAAAAAGCTCTTTATTGTGCTACTCAGTTTTTCAATGTTCTCCTTGCTGATTTTGTCACTTACACTCTTTATAGATACTAGCATAGTGTTTTTATCTTCATTAATAAATCCGTTTTGACTAAGCATATCTAGTAGCATTGGAATGACTTGATAAACATTCTTTCTATAATAATCTATAGAAAGAATCACATCCTCTTCTATATTTATAGCTTCCATGTTAATCACATTTTCATTCTTATTCAGAGAAATTTCTATCCCAGGATTAATGTCAATGAAAACTTGTGAAGTGATAGCATCTCCTTGATAAAACATAGAAATAGCAATTACTAATATTACACTTATTGTAGTAAAAGCATAAATTGGTTTTAATGATTTTTTCTTTATAGGCTCTTGTCTAGTTATGTAGTCGTGATTTTTCATTACCTCAACTTTTTGATGCTTAATATCTTCCAATATATTAACTGGAGCTTCATTAACAGCCTTTCTTAAATGATGTTTTATTTCTTTTATTTTCATTAGAAGCCCCCCTTTTCTTTTAG
>Ga0334893_1001483_pt1 | contig 22222 bp, 21 predicted proteins | sample GraSluR3_MG_5_FD_207218 | JGI IMG/M metagenome (GOLD analysis project Ga0334893, IMG submission 207218) | Sludge microbial communities from methane-producing bioreactor in Wageningen University, Netherlands - Granular Sludge_09_05-R3 | ecosystem: Engineered > Bioreactor > Anaerobic >...
ACATTTCCCAGAACAGGACGGTCAATGAGAAACTCAAGCAATTGACTGGATTATCCAATCTTGACGCCCTGTATCTCTCTGAGAAGGAAATTGCCAATATGTTTAAGAATTGCTTGCCGGATTGACTATAGAGTACTAGGTTTTTTGACAAACGAAGGAAGTTAGCTCTGCTATAGTAAAGCTATATAAAAACAACATAAGAGCAATGAAAAAAAACAACTAAAATTAAATAAAAAAAATATCGATAGAAAATATGAATAATATGTAAATAGGAAAGAATTGCTATTTAATCTACTGCTGTAATAGAAACAGTAATAGTATCTTTGTACGTACCTGAAGGGGCTAGCTCTGCAATATTTGAATTTACAGAAGTTGCTTCAATGATTTCTTCACTGTTGACTAACAGATTTTCCCAACGGATATTTGATCCGGGTACAACATGGTCATTTTTAAAATATAGCTTGTAGGGAATTCTGTATAGACTGGGCTCCCCATCAAGATGAAGATGGAAAAAGCCATGTTCAACACTGGGACTGTCGAACTTGATATCAATCTTATAGTTTGTTGCAGGTGTTGCGTTGACAAGGTCGATTCTTGCCTTGGCAATTTTGGCACGATTCGAGCCATAGGCCTCGCTAAGAATAATAGCTTGTTGCTCCAATATCGAAAGCAAGTATTGTAATTCCTGATATGGATTATCATCATCGACATACGGGACAGTGCTAGGAAGGGTCGATGTAGGGCCTGAGCCTATGATAGGAACAGGGGTGGTAGGGATATTGGTATTAGGATCGATCGTCTGACCTTCCAAAAGAATGTATTCTGGTTTCCAATGTATGTTTCCTATAGATGAAAAAGTCAAATTAAATGCTCCGACTGTTCCCTGGACCAATTCATACTGTTCGCCGGGGATGAAGACTGAACTGTTTTCCCAAGAAACAAAATAGAACTCTACTTTCATCGATGAGAGGTTGGTAATCGTATTTCGATTCGTTAGATACACTATGCGTTGTGTCGCCGGAGCTCTGTAACTGGGTGTTGATGATCCATTGAGATAGGTCACGATTTCAATATAAAACCTAAAACTAGATTCATTAGGGTTTGGGTTTGCCCTCAAGCCCTTGAAGGTAAAATGGGTTGTACCGTTGGAGTACAGTATTGCTGGATCTCTTAAGGTGATAGGAGGGTCTTGTACGTTGATCTGCATGGTACCAAGAAGCCCCACAAATTTATTAGCCTCTTATGGAGGTGACTGATATCCAGGGGAGTCGCTGCCTTTTTTGAAGAGAATGCTTGTTGCTTGGGTATAGGTCACAGTAAATGAATCTGATGCAGCCAGTGGTATAGCTTGCATCCAGATGAGCAGAGACATCAAGATAAGAGCAATTCTTGTTTTATGCACAACTACAAATTATATCATAGCAATTAGCGGGTCAAGAATTAGTTGTACTAATTGTATTGAATAAAAAAATTTGAAATTTGAAGTAACTATATAGAAAGTATATATATTGATATTGAAAAGCAAATATATATGTATAAAAAAAATATAAAAATTATATTAAAGATATAAGAAACAGTATTGTAACAAATGAAATACATTTTAATTAATATCAAAATACTAAAATAGCAAAGTGAATTGTAATAATACTTGTACTATAAAAAAAGTGGGTATATACTACAAAGTAAGGGTGATGTACTATGGCAAAAACGATTTCGTTTCATCTGCAAAAAGGTGGTGTTGGAAAAACTACCATCTCAGGGACCTTGGCATGCCAATCTGCATTGGACGGATATCGTACGCTCTTGATAGATGTTGATCCTCAAGGGAATGCTTCTTCATGGTTTTTACAGGAAGCTCCTTCATATGAGCTTGCTGACGTAGTGCAGGGAAAGTGTTACATTCAAGACGCAATCTGTCAAATTCCCTCAGTTTCAAATTTGTATTTGCTGCCTACTTTTGGTATCGGTGGAACGTTGAAAAATTATTCTGAAACTAAATTAGCCGAAGAGCCTTATGTTCTTCAGGATCTAGTACATGAAGTTTCTCAATCATTTGATAGGATTCTTCTTGACTTGTCTCCTGGGCTTGGAAGACTTGAGCGAGCTAGTTTGATTGCAAGTGATGAGGTTATTACACCTATGACCCCGGAAGTGTTCAGTTTGGACGGTTTGGAGATATTTATCGATGAACTGAACAAGCTGAAGAAGAATTTGAGAGCTTCAATACTGCATACGAAGATCATAATCAATTCATTTGACAATCGTATTCGACAACACAGGGATATATATACTGCTGCCTGTCAAGGAGCCTTTACAGTATATAAGATTCCAGTGGATCCCCTGTTTCGTAAGGCTCAAGAAGCGGGATCAGCTCCTCAACTCTATAAAAATAATGGGAAAGGGCTGAAGGAATCAACCATAAAAGCGCTTGCAAAATTACATAAGGATATTTGGAGATAAGGTATGGCACTGAAGAAGAATCCCGACCAAGAGAATGAATTGATTGCAGAGAATAGCATCAGTGGACAGAAAGCAAAACAACTGTTTTCAAAGGAATCAAAGACACCCAAGAAAGAAAACAAAGTACTGACAACATTTTCCATTGAGCCTTCTTTCAAACGGGAACTTGAAGAGCTGTTTGCGAGCATGGGGCTCGGATGGGCTGCAGGAATCCGATTTTCTTTGCGGGAGTTTTCCAAAAAGCATTCTCAAGATTGAAAGCACAAATAGTAATCAAATTAATATAAGAACTGTACGAAAGCTACTCATAAATACTACTGTTTTTAATAAATAAATGTATTATTATTAGATGTATATATTGTAAAATTATAAAAATAACAATCGATAAATAGTATTTAAATAGTATGAAAACGCATTTGGTTTTGGGTATAAATGTCTGAGGAGTAAGACATGAAGAGGTGGTGGGAAGATTGTATCGTATATCAGATATATCCAAGAAGTTTCCAAGACAGTAATGGAGACGGTATTGGGGACTTGCAAGGAATTATACATAGACTAGACTATGTGCAGTCACTCATGGTGGATGCTTTATGGATCAGTCCAATTTTTCTATCTCCAATGGCTGATTTTGGCTACGATATCTCAGACTACCGTTCTATAGATCCTGTATTCGGGACACTTGAGGATGTTGATATTCTTTTACAAGAAGCTCATAAAAGAGGAATAAAGGTGTTGTTCGATATGGTGCTCAACCATACATCGAAAGAACACCCGTGGTTTTTGGAAAGTAGATCCTCTAAAACCAATGAGAAAGCCGACTATTACATCTGGTCTGATACAATCCCAAATAATTGGTGTGGGGCTTTCGGAGGTAAAGCTTGGACCTATGACAAGCAACGAGGACAATACTATTTGCACTCTTTTCTTCCTGACCAGCCTGACCTGAATTGGAGAAACCCCGAAACTGTTGCATCAATTCACAAGGAGTTGCAATTCTGGCTCGATCGAGGTGTGGATGGATTCAGGCTTGATGTTATAAACTGCATTGTGAAAGATGACGCCATGCGCAGCAATCCAAAAATTTTGGGAAGCAGGCTGAGACCCTATGACATGCAACGACATATCTTTGACAGAAACAGGGAAGAGGTGCATCAAAAACTATATGAATTAAGAAAGCTCATTGATACATATCCTCAGCGTATGCTCGTAGGTGAGATTATGGTTGAGAATCCAGGTGAGCCTGAGCTGGCTGCATCCTTTCTTGGAAGGGACAATGATCAGCTCAATCTGTGTTTTGATTTCTCTTTGGCATATACAAAGTTCAATGCTGAAAAATTCAAAACTGTTGCTAAACGATGGAATGAAGCAGTAGGAAAGCATAGGATTCCGACTTGGGTACTAAATAACCATGATATTTCAAGAATAATAAGCCGAGTCGGCAATAATGAAGCAAAAGCAAAACTTGCTGCAATGTTTATGCTTACTCAGCGAGGCGCTGTTTTTTTATACTATGGAGAAGAATTGGGCCTGCCAAATTCAAAGGTCCCACATGCTCTGATGCACGATCCAGTAGGAAAACGCTATTGGCCTTTCCATCCAGGGAGAGATCCTCAAAGAGGACCGATGATTTGGAATACGGGTGAAGGATATGGTTTCAGTGATGCTGAACCATGGCTTCCTTTTGCTAAATCAGCAAATCGGTATTCGGTAGAAAACCAAGAACTGGAAGAAGACTCAATGCTCAACCATTACAGGAACTTAATTGCATTGCGAAAAGAAGATCCTGTTCTGGCAAATGGATGTTCAACCTATCTCGAAACTAATAACCATAGGGTATTGGTTTATAAAATTGATGCTTTGCAAGGTACTCGCTTGGTAGTTCTCAATTTTTCGGATACCTATCTCAAAATAAAGCTTCGTGAGAAATTTCCCCTATCTGATTATGAGCTGATATACTCGACAGCCCCGGGTGCAGAGAAACCCCTCATTTCTGATGGATTTGCCCTGCAACCGTTTCAAGGATGTCTTTATAGCTTGAACAATAAGTCGTCGTAGGTCGGGAACGGCCAATACTGTCTATCTGTATACGTCTCCATCAGGTCGACATGGCTTCTGAGTGTTTGCATCTGAAAGACGACTTCATCGCGGTAAATTTGTGCCTGTGTTAAAGCTTCTTCTCTGTAGGAAAGAGCTTTTGCGATGCATACATGGAGATATTCTGTTGCCTCGATTGCTTGATTCAAAGCATTTTGTACTGTCTGAAGCAACTGTCGTTGTGCTTTTGTGTCAAGACTCAAAGCTTCTTGCGCAGCGATTGAGCTAGAAAGATTTCCAACATACCTGATTACCGCAGGAATAATTTGTTTCCTGCACATCTCAACCATGATGGAAGCTTCAATATTAATCTGTTTACTGTAGGTTTGCAGATAGATGTCAAGCCGTGATGATATTTCTGAACGAGTGAAGATATGTTGCTGTTCGAACAAGGCAATACTGGCTTCTGTGACCATCTGTGGCAGAGCGCTGACAGTGTCGTCGAACTTGGGAAGACCTCGTCTTTGAGCCTCCTCTCTCCACTCATTGCTGTATCCGTTGCCGTTGAAAACAATCCGCTTGTGATTTTGGTAGAAGTCCCGAATGATTGAATGGCACTCAAGTTCTACGTCCTTGGCGTTCTCAAGACGGTCTGCTGCTTGCTGCAGTACTTGAGCAACAGCTGCATTGATATAAATATTAGGTCCAGCCATGGATTGCGAGGACCCTACCATGCGGTATTCAAACTTGTTTCCGGTAAACGCGATAGGGCTGGTTCTATTGCGGTCAGTAAGATCCTTGGGCAGTTGAGGAAGCATGGTCATGCCCATTTGCAAGAATTGCCGATCGCTTTTAGCGCAACTGCCCTCCATTGTTATGGTTTCTAGCAAGGAACTGAGTTGTTCACCAAGATAGATGCTGATGATGGCTGGAGGAGCCTCGGAGGAACCAAGACGATGATCGTTGCCGGCAGTTGCTGCGCCGCATCGGATCAACGGTGCATAATCATCCATGGCTTTGATGAATGCAGTTAAGAAGAGTAAGAATTGGAGGTTGTCTTCCAGGTTTGAACCGGGAGAGAGAAGGTTTACCCCGTCATCGGTGGAAAGTGACCAGTTGTCGTGTTTTCCCGAACCGTTGACCCCAAGAAATGGTTTTTCATGTAACAATGCAACCATCCCATGTCTCAGTGCCACCATTTGCAGTACATCCATGAGCAGTTGGTTGTGGTCTGTGGAGAGATTGGCAGCATCGTAGACGACTGCAATTTCAAACTGGTTGGGAGCGGCTTCCTTGTGTTGTGTTTTACTGCTGATGCCGAGTTTCCAAAGCTCATAGTTCAGTTCACTCATGAACACAGTAACGCGATCGCCGATGGTCCCGTAGTAATGATCGTTGAGTTCTTGGCCTTTTGCTGCAAGATTACCCATGACCGTTCTTCCACTGAGTCTAAGATCGGGGCGCTGGTCGTAGTATTTCTTGTCGACCAAAAAATATTCCTGCTCTGGACCGATGTTGATGATTATGCGTTTTGTCTTGTTGTTTCCCAAGGCCTTGAGTACCCTGAGCGTTTGTTTTTCCAATGCTTGGTTTGAACGAAGAAGGGGGACTTTCTTATCGAGTGCCTCACCGTTGTATGAGAAGAAAGCGGTAGGAATGTACAAGGTTTTCACCCCGTTGATATCCTTGATGAACGCTGGGGAGGAGGTGTCCCATGCAGTATACCCTCTTGCCTCAAAAGTGGCTCTCAACCCTCCGTTTGGAAAAGATGAAGCATCCCCTTCGCCTTTGATAAGCTCTTTTCCACTGAACTCAAGCAGGACTTTTCCCCCTTTAGTAGGGCTGATGAATGAGTCATGCTTTTCGGCAGTAAGCCCGGTCAAGGGCTGGAACCAGTGGCAAAAATGAGTTGCGCCCTTACAAAGAGCCCATTGTTTCATTGCGCTTGCGACAAAGTCTGCAAGAGAGCTGGTCAGCTCTCGTTGTCCACGTTGTACTTCCTTCAGTTCCCTGATGATTGGGTCACTGAGGTATTTACCCATTTCTACCTCGGTAAAGCAGTTCATGCCATAGAAATCGGTAACCGGTGTTTTTGCGTAGTCAATGTCGAACATAGCAGCCATCCTAAAAAGTGTATGCACTGACAATACACAGTTTTTGACTCATTATGCAAGAAGCGCAGACTAGATTGTATCGGGGGGGATTATCTCAACAGTTATGGTATCACGATAGGTTCCAGAAAGTGCATTCTCTGCTTCAAATCTATTGATTTGGGTTACCAAGATATCTTGTACATGCATAGTATTCCCTCTAACTGTCCACTCTATAGGCTCATTTCCGTACACTCGTTGAGCGTTGAATTCAAGTGCATAGCCAATGCTGCGCGCTTGGGGCTGTCCCTCAAGTTGAAGGGCAAAAAATCGTGAAAGTGTTCGATTTCTGAAGATGAACTGAAATGTGTAATCCAAGCTGCTGTTTGCGTTGTTCAGAGTCAGTTTTGTTCTGGCTATCGGAGCCTTGCTTGAACCAAATGCATCAGAAATATTGAAATCTTGTTCATCTGTGATATTGAAAAGGTATTGTACTTGTGAAACTGGGGGCCCATAGGGAACGGGCGATGAAAGCGAGTTGCCGGGAGCAAAAAATGGAGTAGTAGTACTGGGGCTATTGCCGTTCACGGAAATAGCGTACCCGCGGTTGTCATAGGTAGACCCATTCTCAGCAACCCCGATACCGAATCCAACCATTGAGCCATTTGTCAATGTGTAGAGCGCACCAGGCTTGTAGCGAATCCAATCCTGATAACCGAGAATATAAAGCTCAACTACAAGCGAAGAAGTGTTTAGGTTCCCACCTTCAAAACGCAATCGACTCGAACCATCTGTCTGGTCCAGGTTGCGCACTTCTACAGAATTCTTGTTTGTGGAGACGGCGACAAGACGGAAGTCGGAAGGTTGGTCTGAATAAACCGGATTTCCGGCACTGTCGTTATGCCAACTCATAGGACCTGTAAAAGTAAAGGCACTCGTAAAATTGTAATGCAGAATATTAGGGTCGAAGAGTTGAGATCTTGGAGCATTGATCGTCAATGTACCTAAGTGCAGGGCAAATTTGTTGGTGTCCATTGGACTGGGGGCAGGTCCAAACTGAAGGACTTGCTTAGGGACCCATGTAGCGGTTATCTGTGCAAAAAGGGTACTGTGCAAGAGTACGAGTATGATCAGCAATATAGTTTTGTTTTTTCCCATATTCATATAGTAATAAAAATAGAACCAAAAAACTAGGGATTAGAATTGGTAATTATTTAAAAACGAGAAGGTTCCTTTCTCAGAGGGTATCCAAACTTACAATGAATACGGTCACCGTATCACGATAGAGGCCTTCAGGGGCACTATTCAGCTCTTCTGACGGATCTATAGAGACCTTTACTTCCTTTGTTGCACTGCACATAGTGGCATTTTGGGTATACAGCTGTCTCCAACGCATGAACGCATTATTCTCTATTTCCTGTTGCTCAAGATAGAGCCTGTAATCAAAACCATGTTGAGAGAGATCCCCATTCAGATGAAGCTTGAATCCCGAAGGATTGCTGCTTCTGAAGGCAATATCGACACCGTATTCCTTGTTTGGTTCTGCCTCAAGTACCTCTAGCTGTAGCGTTGCGATAGTGGGCCTATGCCCAAAGAGGGCATCATGGATATCGAAACCACCGTGGGATATGATGGAAAAATTATATCTATGGGAAAACTCAAAATCTCCTGCATATGGGATGTCGGGTGTACTCGAAGGAGGCCCTCCATCGCCGATGAAGGGAGCGTCAATTTGTGGGTTTACCCCATTGAGTGTGATATCAATAGTCTGTGGATTGCTGTTGTTGCCTGTGGCTGCTCCAACTTGGAAGGTTCCTACATTACTCGAATCAGTGAGTCTGTAGGTAGTTCCTGGTATGAAGTAGTTGGGAATTCGTTGGTCATTTACCAAAACCAAATACACAGAAAAAGAGTCAGCGCCTTGCAGGGCGTTTCCATTTTGTTTGCCAAGAGACACCGTACCATTCTGAACAATTACACTCTGTTCTACGCTATTTTTAAGTACAGTGATTGCACGGATCTTTACTGGAATCTCATTGTTGTATGTAATGGTATTGGACTGTCTTACATACCCCTCGATGAAAAGATTAGCATTCATGTTCAAGCTGTACATATTTGGCTTGTACAACTGATTCCCATTCGGTGTGATGGTGACAACACCAAGCAAGGCGCAGAAATCCAAAGAATTTATTTGTGAACCAGAGGAAGGTAGAGAAGTAGGAGGACCATAAGAAAAACGTAGAATTGGTACTTGTTGATAATTGGAGGTATACCCAGTGGTATTGCCGGCATGGATGCCTGCAGAAACAATGAATAGAGTTATAAGAAAAACGCAACCAGCTTTTTTCATGCGTACAGTATGTATATATCACCATTGGAATGTCAAGGCAAATCAAGGGTTGGTTGTTTTTCTGGTTTTTGCATATGTCATAAGTTAAAACCCTTGTTCTCAATAGAAATGTCTGATATCTTTTGATTATAAAGGGGTTTTGCAAGAGCGGTGTACAAGAAGAAACAGGTAAAAAATTATGATGAAAATATTGAACAAAAAGGCAATTATACTATTACTGGTATTGATTTTACCAGTATTCCTAACAGCTGGAGTAACCGCAACCTATGTAGGAGAGCCTGCCATAACCTTACGGGTGGCTCCCGGCCCGTTCACCCACCCTACAGTCTTAGGGGCAAAGCTAGGAACATTCATACTGACCTCTTCAACAGGTGTCATATATAGTCCTGCGATGGTCAACATCGGAGAAGCCAGTGGGGCAACCCCACTGACCGGTCTGATGAAGAACTGGGCAACTGGACCGTATTCAATTCAATCCAATGATTTTTATATCATAACCGCAGCATATCCCAATGGACTTGGCTCGGAGCCTGTATTGGAAGTCCTCTATAACAACGTTCGTCCGGTAATTAGTTGGGGAGCGACTGCTGTGTATGCCAATCCTTTTTATATAGAGCTCTATCTTGTCAATACAAACAACAGAAACAGACATGCTCAAAGTTTGTATCGACAAGCAGCGTTTTTCAAGCTGGACACCCCCTATACGCTGCCTTCAGGATTCAATCCTCTGTTCAGTGTAGCGGTTGCAAATAATGCGTCGACCAATGTAGGGTCCTATACCAATGCTGATGGCACGGTAAACGAAAGCCATGGAAGCTACGTAGAATCGAATGGGGTGGGAGGGGCCGACAATACTCAGATTATTAATCCAGGAAGTTATACAAATCCAGATAATCCAGGTCAACCTGGTTTCTTTTATGGGGATGCCCCGCTTTCTGTCAGCTTTGTCTTCTCGTTTCTCAACCCCCAGACTAGTTTTACCCTTTCTGATGCATTTGGGAGTAATAGAACAACCATCAACGAGGCTCGTATCGAGGTGCTTAATGCAGCACAGGGTTCGACATTTGAGTTGTTGTTGACCTTTACAGATACGTCAGCAGCACCCTCTTTCCAACTTTTTCCTACGACAGGAGCTGGGTCACCCATCAATTACAGCCTCTTGCTGGACAATACGTTTATAGAAAAAGGCGTTGCAGTACCTTGGGCAGGCCTGCAGCCGGGGCCAGCCAACAATAAAAATATACGTATTACAGGAATCAGTGAAGCAGAAGTACTCAATAAGGTAAGCGGGGATTATCGAGGAACCATAACCGTGACGATCACCAATCCAAACTAGCTGCTCTGTCTTGCTGCCAACCGTTCCCTCAGAAGCCGCAGCTTATCTACAACTTCATCAGTAGAGAGTTGCTTTGCAGGATCCTCTTCATCAAAGAGCTCCTTTGGGATCTCCTCAAGAAATCGCGAGGGAAGGCTTGTCACATGGTCATGACCTTTCTTGCGCTTCTCGCAACAACTGATGATCAACGATCGTCTTGCCCTGGTAATAGCAACATAAAAAAGCCTTCTTTCCTCATCGATATTGTCTGGATTTTCCTCAATGGATCGAGCATGCGGTATGTATTGATCCTCGACTCCAGCGAGAAACACTGTATCAAACTCCAAGCCTTTTGAGGCGTGGATGGTCATCAGAGCGACCTTTCCCGCTTGCTCTTCATCAAGATTTTCCTTTCCTGCAAGACTGATCCTGTTCAGGTAATCAAAAATTGATGCTTTGTTGTTATCAGGATTTCGTTCCCATCGAGCAAGCATGTCACACAACAGATTGATACCCTTCATCTTGTATGCAACAACCGCCTCATTCTCAGGATGCTCAGATTCTAGGTACGCCTTGTACCCAATCTCGTTGACCAACGTACGCAAGACCATATTCCGATGATTGGAAGCAGATACGAGTTGATGATGAAAATCCTCCATCATTGCAATGAATCGCTTGAGGGTTTTCTGCATGCCTTCCCTGATCTGTCCGTCAGTTGCAACCGCCATCAAGTTGAGCGCGCTGTAGAGGCTGCAATGATGATCATCGGCAACCTTTCGCATCTTTTCCAGTGTTGTGCGACCGATGCCTCTCCTAGGAGTGTTTATAACTCTGAGGAGATTGATATCGTCATCCTGGTTGGCCAATACCTTCAGATAGCTGATGATGTCACGAATTTCCTTTCGGTCGAAGAAGCTTTGCCCCCCGGTTACCTGGGTGGGGATGCCTCGTTCAGTAAATTTCGTTTCCAGTGTGGAGAGCAGACTGTTTGTGCGAACCAAGACCCCAAAGTCAGAAAAGCTCCTGTCTTGCTTCTTGTGAATCATCAAGATTTCGTCTGCGATGACTGAGGCCTCGTCATCATCATGCTCAGGGTGAATCAATCGAATGGAGGAGCCCTTTCCGCTCTCTGTCCAAAGCTTTTTCTCTTTTCTTTTCTGGTTGTTGGTGATCAATTGGTTGGCAGCTTCGAGAATGGTCCCGCTTGAGCGATAGTTGCGTTCAAGTTTTACCTCAAGTCGCTCGGGAAAATCTCGTTCGAACATGATCAGGTTCTCATAATTGGCACCACGCCAACTGTAGATACTCTGGTCATCATCACCGACAACACAGAGATTACGGCTCTCTTGTGCGAGAAGTTCGACCATACGATACTGAGAGAGGCTGGTGTCCTGAAATTCGTCGACCAAGATATGGGTAAAGCGTGAACGAAGTGAGGCAAGCACCTCAGCTTTCTTGTCAAATAAATCGAGAGGTTTCATGATCAGGTCATCAAAGTCTACAGCATTATATGCCTTCAGATGTTTCTCGTATTCCAGGTACAAACCTCTGATCTTATCCGAGGCATTTGCAGTAAAAACCTTTCTTTTTGTCTTGATGTCAGAAAACAGTGAAGAAAGCTCATATAGATCAAAGCTTTCCACGACGTAGTCCATATTCTGGATGACCTCCTTTATCAAGGCCATTCGATCGTTTGTGTCATAGATAGTAAAATTGTTCTTGAAACCAAGGTGCTGGATGTATTGTTTCAGCACCCCCATGCCAAATGAATGGAAGGTCGTTGTGGTGAGTTTCTTAAGAGGCAGGCCGGTAAGAGCTCGAATGCGCTGACCCATTTCCTTTGCAGCCTTGTTGGTGAAGGTCAACGCAAGGATGGACTCTTCCTTGATGCCTGATTCGAGCATGTGAGCGATGCGGAACGTAAGCATCCTTGTTTTGCCACTTCCTGCTCCTGCAATAACCAGAAGCGGGCCATGAAGATGCGATGCAGCTTTACACTGCTCAGTGTTGAGTTCTTGTTCTAGATTGAAATGCATGTTACCTCAGATTCGTTTCATGAATACTGAATCTATCCCGACCCCTAATGCTACCAAACTTGTGACGATCAGGCCGGATACTATGACTCCGCCGAATACTGCCATCATGGTCTTGCGCTTGTCAAGGCCCATGATCCAAGAGCCAAGGGTTCCCGTCCATGCACCGGTGATGGGAAGAGGTACAGCAACAAAGAGCAAAATTCCCCAATAGCCGTATTTTGATACCTTCGGATACACTCGTCTTTGGGCTTTTGCAACGAACCGATCGAAAAAAGAGACATACCAAGGCCAATAGCTATAAAATATCTTGTGTACAGTTGCAAGAAAGGTATAGGCGATCGGGGCGACCATGGCGTTGGTAATGATGCAAAGAGGTGCTGCCAAGAAGAGGCTGACGCCGTTGAAATATGCAAACGGAATACCTCCCCTGAGTTCGCTAATTGGAAGCAATGACAACAAAACGCTTACAAAAATGACTGGCAATTCCATTCACAGATTCCTTTTTCAAACTCAATTCTCTTCCACAAGGATTGCAGAAGCCGGACATACTTCGTGACAACAGTAACAACGAATACACTCTTGTACATCGATAATGATGTGTTTATCCTGCATTGTCAATGCTTGTGCTGGACAGATATCCATGCATTTCTTGCATCCGATGCAAAGATCATCCAGAAAAACAGGTGCGTTCCTGTCTCTTTTCACCTTCCAACGGATATACCGGCTGAAGAAGAAAGGGATGATCAGAGACTGCAGGAAACTGGTCTTCTTGTGTACTGCAATCCTCTGGTATTTTTCAACCACGAGGTCTTTAGCATCCAAAAGAGGAAAGGATATCTGTATGGACCCTAGGCCGCGATGTATGCCTTCTCTGATGATAGGGATATCCAAAGGATTGTATCCCATGATCTGGGCTTGGACATAGTCAAGGCTCAAAGCATCGCAACTTGCCAAAAGCAAACCCAGATGCTTTGGTATCCCATTCGCAGGTCCGGGGCCTTCCATTGCTATGATTCCATCCATTAACGAAAAGGATGGCTTGACAAGTGAACAAATGCCGACCATCAGGGATGCAAACTGCTCTCTGGTTGGGAATTGAACGTGACAGGGACTCTTGTAAAGATTGGGGACCAACCCGAATAAATTCTTTATTGCGCCGGTTGTATACATCAATTGATGCGTCTTGAACTTAGGCAGCGAGAAGACCATGTCGACCTCCTCCAGGATGGAAGCAAGGGGAAGTTGCTTTGATCTGGAAAAAGGAATGGTGTACAGCTTGGGATGCTTGGTGAAATCGACCCACTGGATATTTTCCTCTTCACAGATTGCTTGTATTCCGCTCGCCCTCGCTTGGAAATTGGGTTTTTGCAGACCTGGTGAATCACCGATATACAGTGTTTGGACTCCTTCCTGTTTAAGTAGGCGAACAAGGGATCGTACAACCTGGGGATGTGTCGTGATGCATGCATCTGGTTTTGCATCACTGAGAATATTGGGTTTCAAGAGTACACGCTTGCCCCGAACCGAGGGCATGTCCGCCTCTTTACAGATGGTTTTTACAGCTTGGTCAACCAATGACTGGTCATAGCTGTCGCATCGAACGATTGCAACCTTGCTCATGAAATTCTCCTAATAAGGCATACATATAAAGGACCGGTACCTCCTGCCCTGTCGGGAAGAGTAATGTATCCATACTCCAAAGCCTCTGCGCCGGGAAGCACTACTGGCAGGACGATGAAGCGCCCAGCTCGTTTTTTTTCCAGTTTCTCCAACACCATCTGGTTTTCCATCGGATTGATCGAACAGGTACTATATACTATCTGTCCCCCGATTTTTACTGCTTCCAAAGCAGAGGCAAGCATGGCAAATTGCATGATGGCCAGATGCTTGGGCCTCGATGCCGACCAAAGAGAGAGGGCTTTGCTGTCTGCAAGCACGTGGCGTTCACTCGAACAAGGAGCATCAAGAAGAACCTTGTCGTAGGCTTGCTGCTCATACAAAGACCAGCGGGAGGCATCATGACCGGTGACGACGATATTCTTTCTCCAGGATTCGTCAAGATGGTCTGAAATGACTTGGTGCAACCGGGCTCTTCTTGCAGAGGAGCGGTCGTTGCAAACGAGTTTCCCTGTTCCTTGCAAAGCGCCGGCAAGGACAAGTGTCTTCCCTCCAGGGGCGGCGCACATGTCCAGTACAGCGTCTCCACTCTGCACTGCAAGTGCTTTGGCTGCCATGATGGAGGCCTCATCCATAAAATAGTTCTTGAGCAGACCCTCAGAAAAAGCAATACTCTCACGATTTTGCTCAAGAGCTTGGCGCAACGTTGGCCATCGATCCTGATAGATGGATTGATAATATGTGTCAAAGAGCACTGCTCCCTCTACTTTGTCCTTTCGTTTTGCCATGGGATGACTGTATCAACTTTTTTAGCTCTTGTGAACAGTTCATTCTTGTGCTATGCTCAGCCATGGCATATGCGACAGCGTTCCTAGAAGGAATCATTAGCTTTATCAGCCCCTGCATCCTACCCATCCTTCCCTTATACTTTTCGTATCTGGCAGGAGGGGTTGCCGACAGGGATGAGCGAAAGGGTGTACTGCTGAAGAACAGTATTGCATTTGTAGTCGGCTTTACCGTTTTGTTTGTTGCTCTTGGTGCGGCGTCCACAACCATCGGAAAGTTCCTTCAAGATCATCTGGGTGTTCTCAACCGAATCGGTGGGGTGTTGGTGATCCTATTTGCCCTGAATAATCTTGGTTTTGTTCTTATTCCAGCATTGAACAACAATCATAAGCTTGAGATGAAGGGCCTGAAGAATATGAACATTCCCAAATCCTTGCTGTTTGGTTTTATTTTTGCCATTGGTTGGACTCCTTGTGTAGGACCTTTGCTTGGATCGGCCTTGATGATGGCCGCCAATGCTCAGATGCTGCACAAAGGAATGCTTACCTTGTTCTTCTATGCAATGGGTTTGGCCATTCCTTTTCTCTTCTCTGCAATTCTGCTTGACCAGCTTGAAGATGTATTCAATGCAATCAAGAAGCACGCAAAACTCATTACCCTTATAAGCGGAATATTCCTGTTGGTCTTCGGTATTGCCTTGGCTCTGGGATTCAATCCAGCCGCGCTGTTTATCTAGGAGTTCTCGATGAAAAAAAATGTAACATCATTGATACTTGTTCTTATCGCCTTTGTCGCGATAATCATTATTGCCTTGGTTGCGTATAATGCACTTCGAGAGACGGCCCAACCAATGTCATTCATCCCACAGATGATTGAAAGCGGCACTGAAGTTGCGACTGAGGCAGAGGTTCAGGCTCCTCAGCAATCGATTCAAGAAACCCAAGAGCCCAAAATGCCGGATATTCCTTTCTATACATTGGATGGGACAGAAACTTCTTTTGAGCAGATTCGGAAAGGCAGGGCAGTGGTGATCAATTACTGGGCTTCCTGGTGTCCTCCCTGCAAAGAGGAGCTTCCTCATTTCCAAAAAGCATATGACACCTATGGTGAGCAGATAAGTTTCATCTTTCTCAATGCACTCGATGGGCAAAGGGAGACAATCCAGACTGTCACCAAGTTCATAAAAGATTTTGGGTTCACCGGTCCTGTCTATACTGATGAAGGGCTATTTTCCTATATCTTCCAGACAAACAGCCTTCCCACCACGGTGTTCATCCATGCGGACGGAACTCTCGCAAGCGGGTATCTCGGCTATATCAGTGAGTCAGTTCTTCAGCAAAATATCGAGCTGTTGCTTAGATAAGATTGCGCATGTACCCGAAGAAAAACAGTGCACTTCCCCCAATGCAGAAGAGATGCCAGATTGCATGATAGTGGGGGATGCGTTTATTTGCATAGAACAGGACCCCTAAACTGTACGTAAGACCTGCTGCTATGACCCAGGCCAACAAGCTAGCTGGAAGAAAAGGGATGACATCCTTGTAAAAAAAGATGATCAACCAACCCATCAGAAGATAGAGTGCTACATGTAAAGCTTTCAATCGGTTCCAAAAGACCAAGGTAAAGACGATGCCGGCTAAAGCAATGCCCCACACCAAGATTAAGATGTTCATGGCTTGTGTACTGCCGACGTACAACAAGAGCGGGGTGTATGTCCCTGCTATCAAGAAATAGATGTTGCTGTGGTCTAGGATTCTGCAAATACGTTTTGCATTTGAGTGCGGCAAGGCATGGTACAAGGCAGATGCCCCATAGAGCAAAATCATTGTCAGACCCCAAATGATCATCCCGATTTGCAAAGAAGTGCTTTGCATCTGCCCGAGCTTGGACAGAATCATCAACAATGCAAGAATGGCCAGTCCAACACCAACTACGTGTGTAACTGCATTTTCGTATTCCGCTTTCGGGTCATCATAGCTATGCAGGGTGATATGGTTTTCAAGCCAATTGACAAGATGATTCTTTACATGCATAAAAAAGCCTCCCAACTATCACTACAAGGTAGCGAGCTTGAGTAAAAGAGACAATGGTATATTATAGCTTTTATCCTACTAGTGAATATGTATCAGTACAAAAAAAGGGCCAAAGGCCCCCTTTTATAAGCTTATAGTATGTGCTCAAGAAATAACTTTGTTCTTTGGTTCTTGGGATTGGTAAACAGTTGTTCAGGCGATCCTACTTCAACAATTTTCCCTTCGTCCATGAATACGACCTTATCGGCAGCGGCTTTTGCAAATCCCATCTCGTGTGTAACCAAAAGCATGGTCATTCCGCTCTTTGCAAGCTTGAGCATGACATCCAGTACTTCCTTGATCATTTCAGGATCAAGGGCGCTCGTTGGTTCGTCAAACAACATCACCTTGGGCTCCATTGCAAGAGCTCTGGCGATGGCCACTCTCTGTTGTTGCCCTCCGGAAAGCTGAGGAGGATGCACTTGAGCCTTCTCTTCCAATCCAACCATCTTCAGTAAGTCCATCGCCTTGTTCTCGGCTTCTTTTTTGGACATCTTTTTTACTTTCAGAGGAGCGAGGGTGATGTTCTGCATCACAGTAAGATGTGGAAACAGATTGAAGGATTGGAAAACCATCCCCACTTCCTCACGGATTTTTCTGAGGTCGGAATGAGGATCGGTGACCTCGTCCTCGTCAATGAAAATACGACCGCATGTAGGGTTCTCTAGTTTGTTGACGCTTCTGAGCAGGGTTGATTTTCCACTTCCCGATGGTCCGATGATTACTACAACTTCCCCGACCTCGACGGTAAGGTTTGCCTGTTGCACTGCTTGGACAACAACATTGTTGGCGGTGATATAGTCTTTGCATAAATCTTCAATTCGAATTCTAGCCATTCTGATGCAACCTTTCCTCCAATATGCCAACCAGACGGGAGAGCAGGAGGGTGATGATGAGGTATATGAGTGCTACGACCAACATGGTTTCCAAAGAGAGGAAGGTACGTGAAATATACTCTCTTCCTTTTCTGAGAATATCACTCAATGCAATGGTAGAAACCAAAGAGGAATCCTTGAGCATGGAGATGAATTCATTTCCAATTGCTGGAAGTATCACCTTGATGGTCTGGGGAAGGATGACATGCCGAAATGCTTGCGATCTGCTCAAGCCCAAGGCAATGGCAGCTTCCATCTGCCCCTTGGGTATTGCCTGGATCCCAGCGCGAACTATTTCTCCCATGTAGGCTCCGAAACAGATGGAGAGAGCCACAACAGCAGCCACCATTCCCTCAATCTTGAAGAAACGACCCATGGCATAATAGATGAAGATAAGCTGGACCAATAGAGGTATTCCTCTGATCAATTCAACATAGACGCCGCTGATCATATTGACCCATCTGCGTTTAGACACCGAACCGAGCCCGGTCAAGGTTCCGATGACAAGTGCTCCAAGAATTGCAAATATGGTTGCTTGGAATGTTACCGGGGCTCCTTTGATGGTTACCAAAAAGATATCTCTATACGGTTTCGGCTTGAGGAGAATCAAGGATCCTAAAAGTGCTATGGCGCTGAAGAAGGTGATGCGCCATGAATTGAAGATATGGCCATTATCCCTGTTCGGGATGAGCACCCCGTCAGTCATATGGATGGTTACTGGCTTTTTCTTTGGCTCATGAGGATCGACTGAGATGACTTTTTTACGGATTGCTTGTATTTTCAGTTCATCAAAATCATTTGATTGTTGTTCCATATATTCTCACAATAAGTTTAGTTTAAGAAAAGTACTACATAATTATACATGTAAAGTCAAGTGATGGTGCATATTTATTCAAAGAATATAAAGAATAACACAAGCCGCCTTTGATGACGGCTTGCTCATTATCTCTTAGAGAATATTCCACTTCTTTTTCAGTTCATCCATTTTTCCGCTGGCTTGGATCTCTCTCAGTCCGTTGTTCACCAAGTCGAGCACTTCCTTGTTTCCTTTCAGTGTTGCGATGGCAATTGGTTCAGGATCACCAAGGTCGCTTGCACTGCCTGCAACCTTGAGCTTGCTGGCGTAATTAGGATTGGAAAGAACATAGTCACTGGCAATCACCGAATCGGTTACCACCGCATCGAGGTTTCCATTGAGCATGTCCTCTATGGCGAATCCGACTTCGTCGTATGCCCTGATATTTACAGAGAAAGAAGAGCTGTTCTTGCTGAAGTCTTCAAGGAAAATGTGTCCTGTTGTACCCAGCTGCACTCCCACTTTCTTGTTGTTGAGGCTGGCGGTATTGGTGATGGTTCTATTTGAGATGGGAGTAAGGATTGATTGGGTGATTATCATGATGGGAGTGGAGAAGTCCATAGTGGCCTTGCGTTCCTCAGTAACCGAGACGCCGCTTGCAACTGCATCATACGCACCATTGGCAAGTCCTGCAAAAATGCCTTCCCATGCGACATTCCTAATAGTAATCTTGACATTGTTGACCTTGGCTATTTCGTGTACCAGATCGATTTCGAAACCGACGATGTCCCCATTCTCATCGACGAACTCCAGTGGTGGCCAAGCACAGTTTGCTGCAAATACATACGTTTTCTCTGTTTCTTTCTGAGCCTGGGAAAAAAGCATGCCGCTTGCAAGCACAAGCATGGCAAGAGCAATGATTCCAATTTTTTTCATACACAATCTCCTACATTAATTATATAAATAATGCATATATATGCATGCTTAGTCAACTAAAAACGAATAAATATACAAGGAGAGTGTAAAAAAAGGGGAGAAAAACTCTCCCCTCAAGTGAATATAAATAGTTCTAAAGAATATTCCACTTCTTCTTTAATGCATCGAAGGATCCATCCTCCTTGGCAAGAGCCAGCCCTTTATTCACAAGGTCGAGCAACTCTTTGTTGCCTTTACGTACCGCGATGGCGATATCTTCTTCTGTGAAGGGTTCTCCGGCTATTGTCAACCTTTGTCTGTAATTCTCATTGGCCAAAACGAAATCGCTGGCAATAAGGGAGTCACAAACTGCAGCATCAACATTTGCGTTGAGCAAGTCTTCGATGGCAAGACCGATATCATCATATGCCCTTCTACGCACCCGATAGTTCTCCAATGCAAAGTCTCCGGTGGTTCCAATCTGTACACCGATGCGTTTCCCCTCAAGGTCCTCAATACCTCCGATCGTTGAAGCATCAGAGCTGCGGATAATGACGACCTGTCCAGCCTGGATGATCGGGGTGGAGAAATCCATGCTCTCCTTACGCTCTTCTGTTACGGTGACACCACTGGCGACCCCATCATAAGCCCCGTTTGCAAGTCCTGCGAAAATAGTATCCCACGGAATGTTTCTGACGCTCATTTGAACGCCGACCTTCTCTCCGATGAGGGGAATGAGCTCCACTTCGAAACCGGTTAATTGACCGTTTTCAATGAATTGCATAGGAGGCCAGGTTGCATCAGTTGCAAAGACATAGCCGGTTTTTGCACTCTCTCTCTGGCCTGTTGCGAACAAACATGCGGTACTGAGTATAAGTACCAACATAATTACACTGCATTTTTTCATATCTTATCTCCTAGGTTGTCTTCTGAAAAGCATGATGATATGCAAAGACTGAAAAGTCAAGGATTGTCAGAACCCAGCTATCATGCTTGTTGTGTACAAACCAATGAGCAACCCGAGAAGGGTTCCTCCCAATATTTGGCTGAAAGAGTGTCCGAGCATGGTTTTCAGGTTTTCGGGGGTAAACTGGCCTTCACGGTGGATGTCACTGAGAATGCGGCTCCATTCATTGATAACCTCGGCCTGCTTTCCCGCTGCCCTACGAATGCCCATGGCATCGTGGATTACTATTGCTGCGAATGTGGCCGCAATAGCAAAGTAAACAGTGCCCAGACCCTCGGTAAGCGCTATGCTTGTAACCAAGGCTATTACCCCGGCTGTATGGCTTGAAGGCATGCCTCCGGTACTTATCAAAAGGTGCCAAACCCATTTTCTCTCAAAAATGACATTTATCACCGGTTTAAGCAGCTGGGCAATGAAAAAGGAGAGTGCGGCTGCAATAAATGGTGCATTACCCATTACATTCTGATTCATGTCCCTAGACTATCCTTTTTCCCCTGCTTGCGCAAGAATGACTCTTTGCTCTACAGTGCAATCACTACTAATCTGGAGCCTCTATGTACGTTTCACAGAAGAAGACTGATGCAATTCAGTTTTGGGTCCTGAACATCTCTTCATTCATTGCTCAGTTGACCATAGCAATGGTCAATCTATCATTGGTCTATCATCTGAGAAGCAAGTTTCAGTTGGGAGCCGATCAGATCGGTATCGCAGCTTCCATAAGTACCGCTGCTTATTTGGTGTTCTGTCTTGTTGGATCACGGTATACAGTGCACTATCGTCCAAGGCATCTGGTCCAGCTTTCCCTTGCAGGAATGGGCTTTTCCGTAGCCCTTTTTGTCAAGAGCGATGTGTTATGGGTTGCATATGGAGCATTGGCTTTGTATGGGACATTCATGAGTCTGCTCTGGCCGCAGATTGAGGCATGGTTCAGCCGCGGCAAGGAAGGTGCGAGCCTGAATCGTGCTGCCAATGCTTTCAATTTCTCTTGGTCGATTGGTGTTGGCTTGTCATCCTATCTGGCAGGCTTGTTGGTTGAAATTTCTACGACCCTTCCTTTTTATGTAGCCTTGGTGCTCTTTGCCCTCGTGTTTCTTTTAATTTTCATTTCCAGTGCACTGGTTCCCGGCATTCGTGCAGTTGCGAGTGAGCATACCGATATTCGCGAAAACAACCGAGTTGATACCAGTACTGTGTTGAGGTTCTATGCATGGGCCGGGATAATCGCCCTGTATACAGGGATGAGTGTAATTCTTACCATATTCCCTCTCTATGCCCAAGATGTGCTTCTCATCACTGAAAGCCAGACAGGACTGCTTTTGCTGATACGGGGCATCTCTACCTGTCTCAGCTTCCTTCTTTTGGGAAAATTGGATTTCTGGCATTTTAAGAAACGGTATATTTTTGGGGTGCAATTGCTTTTTTCCCTTTCCGTGTTGGTTGCAATGTCTTTTTCCGCACCAATTTTGTTCGCGCTCTTTTTCTTATTGTTCGGCTTTCTTTTTGCTTTTGCCTATGATCAGAGTATGTTTCATGGGGCTAGCGGTAGTGTGAACAGATCCATGAGGATGATCATCCATGAAGTACTGTTGACAGTCGGTACCATCTTGGGTGCCATTTTTGGTGGATTCTTTTATGAGCACATTTCATTCTCTTTTGTTCTTATGATCATAGGAGTGTCGACCTTGGTCCTCTTGGCTGTTGAACTTTCAGCAGCACTGTGGGTATCTATAAAAGCCAAGCATGCTGTCGGTGGTTTTACACAAAGGGCATGATTCGTATACAATAGTTAGGAAATCCGTCATAAGGAGGAATGATAAAAAGTCAGTAGGTGGTTACTGAGGCTCTGTCTGAAGGGTGTATCATAAAGGTACAAGGTTGGAAGACAGAGTAGGTGCAAGTTCGACATATT
>Ga0334893_1001491_pt1 | contig 22152 bp, 18 predicted proteins | sample GraSluR3_MG_5_FD_207218 | JGI IMG/M metagenome (GOLD analysis project Ga0334893, IMG submission 207218) | Sludge microbial communities from methane-producing bioreactor in Wageningen University, Netherlands - Granular Sludge_09_05-R3 | ecosystem: Engineered > Bioreactor > Anaerobic >...
TCTATTACATCTATGGCTTTATCAGGCAAAAATCTATCTGTGATATATCGATTAGACATCTTTACAGCTGCTTCTATGACTTCATCAGAAATACTCACTTGATGATAATCCTCGTAGTAGCCTTTTATCCCTTTTAATATTTCTATGCTTTCTTCTTCACTAGGTTCATCTACCATTACAGGCTGAAAGCGTCTTTCAAGTGCAGAGTCCTTTTCTATATGCTTTCTGTACTCTGATAAAGTAGTTGCTCCGATGATTTGGACATCTCCTCTTGCAAGAGCTGGCTTTAGGATATTGGCAGCGTTCATAGTTCCACCGTGAACCTCTCCTGCACCCATGATATTGTGAAGCTCATCTATTACTAAGATGATGTTGCCGTAGCTTTGAGCTTCAGTGATTATAGACTTCATTCTTCCTTCAAACTGCCCTCTAAACTGAGTTCCAGCAACAACAGCAGTCATATCCAGCAGATATACCTCTGCATTTAGTAGCTTTGATGGCACTTGCTTTTCAGCTATCCTAACAGCTAGTCCTTCTGCAATAGCAGTTTTTCCTACTCCTGGCTCTCCTACTAGTACTGGATTGTTTTTTGCTCTTCTATTTAATATTTGAATTACTCTTTGAATTTCTTTGTCTCTTCCTATAACCTTATCTATTTGATTTTTTGAAGCTTTGTCAGTAAGGTTAGTTCCAAAGGTATCTAGATATTTCTTTTTCTTCTTCTTTTTCTTAGACGGCTCTTTATCATCTACTTCATCTTGATGAGCCTCTGCTTCCTCATTTTCTTCTATTTGAATCTCGTCTTCCTTATCAGCATCCTTAAAATTTGATAAAAAATCCATCTCGCTATCATCATCAAACATACTCATAGAATCGTTCATCTGATCAGTGATTGCAGATAACTCTTCCTCTGACATACCTGTCTGCTTTATAAGATCATCTATCCCTGGGATATTCATCTTCTTAGCACAGTTAAGGCATAGCCCTTTCATTTCTGGTTTACCATTTTCATATGTCGAAGCAAAAAGCATAGCTATATTCTTCTTACATACTGAACATTTTTTCATCAAGTTTCATCTCCATTGTTTCATATCAATTTATAAATTTTTAACTGAATATATTTTATACCCACAATTTCATCATTCAACTCTAGATTATACCATTTTTGGATATTTTTTAAAATTTTTTTAAAAACCTATTGCTATTTTTTTAACCAGTGATATAATAAATTCAAATTGTAATCAATACTGTTTTAGTATACTTTTTAATTTTAAAATATAATCATTTTTAACTTTACTTTTAACTAATTTTGATTCTTAATTGTTTTTAATTTGAGAGGAGAACTAACATGAACAAAATCGTAATCGTAGGTGCCAATCACGCTGGAACTGCTGCTGCTAACACTATTATGGGAAACTACAAGGATGCCAAGGTAACTATATTTGATGCCAATTCAAATATAAGCTTTTTAGGTTGTGGTATGGCTCTTTGGATAGGCGAGCAGATAGCTGGAGCTGAAGGCTTATTTTATTCAAACAAAGAAAAGTTAGAAGCTCAAGGTGCTGTAGTTCACATGGAAGCTCCAGTTGAAAGCATCGACTTTGATAAAAAAATAGTTTACGCTACCCTAAAAGACGGCTCTAAAGTAGAGGAAAGCTACGATAAAATCATCTTAGCAACTGGTTCTATGCCTATAATCCCAGATATTCCTGGCAGAGATTTAGAAAATGTTCAAAAAGTAAAGCTGTACCAACACGCTGACGAGGTAATCCAAAAACTTAAAACAGAAGATATAAAGGATGTCGTAGTAGTAGGCGCTGGCTATATAGGCGTAGAGCTTGCTGAAGCTTTTGAAAGACATGGAAAAAATGTTACTCTAATAGATATCGCAGATACTTGTCTTCCTGCATATTACGATGAAGAATTTACTGAGCTTATGAAGCAGAACCTGAAAGACCACGGTATTAAACTCGCTTTTGGAGAAAAAGTGCTTGAGCTAAAAGGCGATACAAAGGTCAAAGAGGTAGTTACTGATAAAGGCACTCATAAAGCAGATATGGTAGTTCTTTCTATAGGCTTTAGACCAAATAACGAGCTAGGAAAAGACAAGCTTGAGCTATTTAGAAATGGTGCCTATGTTGTAAATAAAAATCAAGAAACAAGCATCAAGGACGTTTACGCTATAGGTGACTGCGCTACTGTTTACGACAACAGCATCCAAGATACTAACTATATAGCTCTAGCAACAAATGCTGTACGTTCAGGTATAGTTGCCGCTCACAATGCAGGAGGCACTGCTTTAGAATCTGCTGGTGTTCAAGGCTCAAACGGTATCTGCATCTACGACCTAAAAATGGTATCTACTGGACTTACTCTTGCAAAAGCAAAGTCACTAGGAATCGATGCTCTAGCTACTGATTACGATGACCTTCAAAAACCAGAGTTTATAGAATCAGAAAATCCATCAGTAAAAATCAGAATAGTATATGATAAAAACACAAGAGTTATAATAGGTGCTCAGATGGCATCAACTTATGATATGTCTATGGGTATCCATATGTTCTCACTTGCTATTCAGGAAAAAGTGACTATTGATAAGCTTGCTCTTACTGACATTTTCTTCCTTCCTCACTTTAACAAGCCATATAACTATATAACTATGGCAGCTATATCAGCAAAATAATTAAATCAACTTCAGCAATAAAATAAAGCTTTAGCTTGGTTTTATAATCTAATAATTTATAATCTAACGTTTTATAATCTAATGTTTTACCATTATCTCATAAGAGATTGTCTTTAAAATACGAGACAATCTCTTTTTTGATTGAAAAAACTTCAGGAAATTGTATTTCTAATTATTTTGAATATTCTAATCTTTAGGCAAACGTTTTTTCTATGCTATAATATATTTAATGATATTAAATTTGAAGGAGGGATAATCTATGCAAATTGAGAACATAGATTGGGGCAAACTAGGTTTTAACTACATGAAAACTGACTTTAGCTACATATCATACTACAAGGACGGCCAATGGGATGAGGGTAAGCTTATCGAAGAAAACACTCTAACTATCAGCCAGTCTGCTGCAGCATTACATTACGGACAGCAAACATTTGAAGGCTTAAAAGCATATAGAACTAAAAACGGTGAGATTCAATTATTCAGACCAGATGAAAATGCTAAGCGTATGATTAAAAGCTGTAATCGTATCATGATGCCTGAGTTTCCTGTAGAGAGATTCGTAGATGCCTGTAAAAAGGTTGTAAAGGCTAATGAAAGATTTATGCCTCCATACGGAAGTGGCGCTACTATGTATCTACGTCCTTTCCTAATCGGTGTAGGTGACAACATAGGTGTTAAGCCAGCTCCAGAATATATCTTCTGTATTTTCTGTATGCCAGTTGGTCCGTACTTCAAGGGTGGAATGACTCCTGTAAACTTTATTACTTCTGAGTATGACCGTGCAGCTCCTTATGGAACTGGCGCAGCAAAAGTTGGAGGAAACTATGCAGGAAGCTTATATCCTCATGAACTAGCTGTAAAAGCAGGCTTTGCTGACTGTATCTACCTAGATCCAGCTACTCATACTAAAATAGAAGAGGTAGGCGCTGCTAACTTCTTTGGTATAACTAAAGATGATAAGTTTGTAACTCCTGTATCTCCATCTATTCTTCCAAGTATCACTAAATATTCTCTGCTACACATTGCTAAAGAATATCTAGGTATGGAAGTAGAAGAAAGAGACTGCTTAATCGACAATATAGATGAGTTCAAAGAGGCTGGTGCTTGTGGTACTGCAGCTGTAATCACTCCAATCGGAGGTATTTCACACAATGGCAAGCTTCATGTATTCCACAGTGAAACTGAAGTAGGTCCTGTGACTAAAAAATTATACGATACTCTTTACGGCATCCAATTCGGAGATGTTGAAGGCCCAGAAGGCTGGGTAGTAAAGGTTGACTAATTAAAATCACTTAAAAAGCGAGCCAAAAGGCTCGCTTTAAATTTCTTATAATATTTATTCAACTAGGGGAACTTCTAATATTTCTTCTTCCTCAGTAGGCTCAGTTTCTACTTTAGGATGAGTTATCGATGCCACTAACATGTCTTGGTCTTCCACTACTTCTACATAATCTGGAACTTTTATATCTGAAACTTTTAGAGAATCTCCGTCATTAAATTCAGATATATCAACTTCTATAGATTCAAGTCCTTTTCCTACTTGATATTTTACATCTATATCGTTTAAGCTCTGCTGTACTATAAGCCCCTGTCTTTCTATATTGTTTCTTCCTAGAAGAACTATAGGTAATCTGGTGTGAATCTTATCTGATGATGATACTTTTAGAAGATCAAAATGTGTGATTTTATCTAAATTAAGTACATCTCTTTGAACATCTTTGATATAAACTTGGTGTGGACTTTGATCTATCTCACAATTAAAAGTTTTTGTCTGTCCGAATTTTTCATAGGATTTTACAAATTCTTTCCTTGGGACCTTAACGCTAACCGCATCAATTCCATGTCCATAAACTACACCTGGTATCATGTCTTGTTTCCTCAGTTCACTAGCTTTTTCGTCTCTTTTTATTAGTTTCATTTGTATTGCTCCTTTCAAAATTTTAGACTCCTGTATATTATTACCCTTCTTTTCTAAAATTTAACATTTTTATATTCAAATTTGAATCTTTATGGTGTCTATGAATTTCTTGGGGTATAATTTAGGTGTGTGCAAAACACATTATATGTATTATTTATACTATTAGGAGGGGAAAATATGGACATTAGAATTTCCAAGCACGGCGAATCTACTGTACTTTGTGATACAGCTATCATTCCTTTTACTGAGGGAATAGAAATATCAGAAGGACTTCTTTATTTAGATTCAGATGTAGAATCAATGATTAGTTATCTAGTTAAGGATAAGATTTTTACAGGTAAAAAAGATCAAATCGAATCTTTTAGACTTGCAAGAGAAGAAAACCCTCGAAATATTATTTTAGCTGGTCTAGGTGATGATAAATGTATAGATCAAGAAACAGTGAAGTTAGCTATAAGCTCAGCTATAAAAAAAGCTAAGCAATTAAAATCAAAAGTTATAGAAATTCATCCGATTTTCAATTCATGTACTACATCTGCTAAAGAAATGGTAAGCCTGGTTGCAAAGTACACCATACTTTCTGAATATGATTTTGGTGATTACAAGACCCCTAAAGAAGATCCTGTAGATATATTAGAAGTCAATATAATAGTAAGTCCAGACGAAAATATAAATATATTAGAAAAATCACTTGATGAAGGTGTAATGGAGGGCCAAAGCATCTGCGTAGCAAGAACTCTAGTTAATGAACCTGCCAATATCATGACTCCTACTATGCTGGCTGAAGAGGCAAAAAAATACGGCAAAGAATATGGCTTTGATGTTAAGGTTATGGACGAAGCAGACATAAAAGCACTGGATATGCAAGCCTTTCTTTCTGTTGGCAAGGGTTCATCTGAGCCAATGAAGCTCATCACTATGAAATACCACGGCAATCCTAAAGACCCTGAAATCTACGGGCTTGTAGGTAAGGGACTAACTTATGACAGTGGCGGTTACTCAATCAAACCTACTGATGGTATGCTTACAATGAAATCTGATATGGGTGGAGCTGCTGCAGTTATTGGCGCTATGATAATGGTAGCTTCTCAAAAACTAAAAATTAATGTTACAGGTGTCATCGCAAGCTGCGAAAATATGATTTCTGGTCACGCTTATAAACCTGGAGATATAATAGGCTCTATGGCTGGAAAATATATAGAAATCACTAATACAGATGCAGAGGGAAGACTTACTCTTGCAGATGCATTAACTTATGCAGTAAAAGAAGAAAAAGCTACTAAGCTTATTGATATCGCTACACTTACTGGAGCTGCAGTAGTTGCTCTTGGCGAAAAAGTCATAGCTACACTTTCTTCTGATGATAGTATGTATGCAGATTTTGAATTTGCCTCAAAACTATCCAGTGAAAAAATTTGGAGACTTCCTCTAGAAAAAGAATATAAGAAAATGCTAAAATCAGAAGTAGCTGACCTTAAAAATTCACCCGGAAGACCAGCTGGAACAATCACAGCTTCATTATTTTTAGAAGAATTTACAAGTAAACTTCCTTGGGTCCACTTTGATATAGCTGGCCCATCATGGATAGATAAACCAAGCAATCTGTGTCCATATGGGGGTACTGGAGCAGGTGTTTCCCTTCTTTATCATTTTTTCAAAAAATCTAGCTACTAATTAAAATTTTCCAAATAAATAAAAGCTTTTATATATTAAAAAAAGATGGGCTAGCCCATCTTTTTTTAATATATACTGCTACCCTTGTCGGAAAGCAATGTATAACGCTCATTTAGAGTTTTTAGCTTTAGAGATAATTTTGCATTTAACATTTGGAGAATCCTTATTCCAAGCATTGGCTGAGATTCTATAAGACTTATAAGGTCTGCATGCTCTATTTCTATGAGCTCACAATCTTCATCAGCTATTATATCTACATAGGAAGTAAAGTTTTTATCAAAACTCTCTCCAAAATAATCCCCCTTTTCAAGTATAGCTAAATCTACAGAATCACCTGACAAACTTTCTTTTTGTATTCTTACTACTCCCCTGTATATAATTCTCATCCTGATTACCTTTTCATTTGCCTTACCTATATAGGTATTTTCCGGATACTCTTTCATCTTTGCTATAGCTGCTAGAGTATTTATCTCATCATTTTCTAGATTATTAAAGAAATCCATAGATCTAAGAAGTTTTTCCATTTCATCTCTAGACATTGACACTAGCTCTGACTTCTTATCATATTTTTTCACATAACCAAACTCTGCCATATCCATTATACTTCTTATATCTATCATATATTGCTTAGTAAATTTCAATAAATTCTTCCAATCTTTTTGAAGCTCTATAAAGGTATCAAATACATTAAACTTAGGTATAGCATCGTATTTTGATAGATATATGTTATTCATGGTTTCTTTGGCAGCTTCTATATCATTATTGCTTAGATAGTCCATGGCTAGCATAATATTTGCTTTAAATATCATATCCTCTAGTTCATTAGTTAAAAAATTTCCTGGATAGGGGTCAAAATCATGACTGCTTATTCTGTTCATATTTGGCATTTCTTTTTGGGAATCTATTTTAGCTTTTTCATAAAGGAATCTATAGATATCTTCTCTAAATCTCTTCCACACAGGATGGGATTTTTTTGGTGGCAAATGTTTAATAGAAAGCTCTCTATCTAAGAAAAAGTGAAAACCAAACATCTTTGCATTAATAAGATAATCTATATCCTCACCTCTAGTTACATTGGGGTCAAATGGCACTGTTTTAAATAAATTCCTGTGAATAACCATGGCTCCACCAAATGCAAAAGGAGTAAGCTTAATTCTAGGCTCTTGTCCTATTATTTTATCAAAAGCTTTTCCTTTGAATCCAAATCTATCCCAGTAGGTCATCCATGGCTCTATATCTACATCATCATAGTAATTTCCATATTTATTAAGATAGTAACCTGCCACTCCATCTATGGTCTTTCCGTAAAGTCTTCCTCCTATATACTGAGAGGCTAAATCAACAAACTCTTCTTTTTCAAACACTTCATCATCATCTATGAGCATTGCCATCTCTGCTCCTAGAATGTATGCTGTATAAATACACATATTCCTTACATTTGCGTAGCCACTTATGTCTAGTAGATTAATTACATTTTCATTTATATTTTGCTTGACTGCTATATCCTTTATCCTTTCTAATTCTGTAGGAGTAAAAATAAAAGTCTGAATATCCAAATTTACTTCTGTTAAAATTCTATTTACCTTTTCTTTAGCTTTTTCTGTAAATTCTTCACTAGTTGGAGATACTAGTATCACTAGCTGAAAATCTTTATTCTTTATAATCCTAATACTCTCTAATGTCCTCTTTAAGGTGCCATCCTCATCTATAGGCGTGGGGTGATCATATACCGAATCCCCATCTTGATGCCCTTCTGATTTTGACCGTGAATAATATACAGGTATAACCATTACTCGTCTCATAGAATTTCCCCTTTCACAAAAGTTTATACTTTTTTACCTATTCATTTATAGCTTTTTCATAGACATCTATCACTTCATTTATAACCCTATTCCAAGAAAACTCTTTCATGGCAAACTGATGAGCTCTTTTTCTCTTAGATTTTTTATCAGGATTTTTTATTTCTGATACTATAGCTCTTGCAAGGCCTTCATAGTCTTCTTCATCTATTACACTTCCTATAGTGTCATCTACAAAATCAACCAGTCCCCCTCCATTTGTGACTACTACTGGAGTTCCACAAGCTAGTGCTTCTATAGCCACTAGCCCAAAAGGTTCCTTCCTTGAAGGCACTGTAGATACATCAGCTATATTGTAAATATCAGCTACTTTTTCTTGGTGTTGATGCCCTAGCATGTAGACGTGTTTTAGGCCTAAACTTCTTCTAAGATTATTAAGTTCTTCATAAAGTTCTCCATGCCCGACTATAAGAGTCATTACATCTTCTATTTCTTCTTCGTAAATTTTTGCTGCTTTTAGAAGTAAATCCACTCCTTTAAAATTAGCTAATTTCCCTACAAAAGAAACTACATGACCTGCATCCGGAAGGCCAAAGCTAGATAGAACATCTTTCCTATTTACTCCTTTTAAATTAAATATATTTTCATCAAAACCATTTAAAATCAATTTTCTCATAGAATCTGGAACTGAATATTTTTCCCCTACCTCATAATCCACTTGCTTGGAGATAGTTATTATTTTTTTAGATTTTTGGGCCCCTTCAAGAGCATATGGCACATATCTAGAATCTAAAACCAAACCTTTTAAATCTGTACCATGAGCTGTAGCTACATAAGGAATCCCTGTCTTGCTAGCACAATAAGGAGCTATCCACAGATGCTGGCAATGTATGATATCTGGCTTAAATGTAGCTACTGCTTCATCTATAGCTAGCTGCATCAAATTTATATAATGGTGCATCTGCTCATCTGTAAGCTGATAAAAAGTGTTATTGCTTTTAGGATGCGTGGTAAAGCAAGGAAAGTTAAACTCTGCATCTACTTTATCATTTTTATTTTCCACGCTTCTAAATATTATAGTCTTTGTTTTATATGGCTTACTTATCTTTTTATTTTCTGGAAGAATCACCATGACCTCATGACCTAGCTCAGTTAATTTTGAAGCTATATTTTTGGTATAAATACCGCTTCCTGAACCCTCAAGAGGAAAATGATTTACAAGTAATACCTTCATTTTAGAATCCTCCTTCTTAAATAAGCTTCATTTTTATATGATCAAAGCCTTCCATAGAAAGCTCATATTCATCTAATACCCTATTAAAATCCTTCATAGCACTATCTATAGCGTTTGGCATAATCAAAAATCTTCTGTCTTTTAAGTATCTAGCCGTATAGACACTACTTTTTATAAGTAACTCTTTTTCTTTTTCATAAAGCGCCTTGTAGTCATGTCCGTTTATATAGTTCATAAAAGGGTTTCTACCTATCCACCCAAGTGATGCATAGTAAAATCTATCTTTTATGGCCACGCTGTTTACAATGTCGGGTACTTTTGGAAAATCAGAATAAGTGTTGTGAAATATTAGAGTATCTATATCTACAGCCTTTAGCTTATTGTTTTTTGCAAAAGTCCCCATAAGAGTATCCTCACCTCTAGTTAATACCATCTCATTTCCAGCCATATATGTGCTTGAGAAGAAAGGAGGAAGCTCCTTAAATGCCTTGAGTTTTATTGCCATATTTCCACCTAGAAATTTATCAGTGACAAAAGGATTTTCTTGCTCTGAAGCAAAATTTATACAACCAGTTCCACTACATCTTTTTACAAAATCTAGAGCCGATTCTTTTTGAAGACCTCCTAGATATTCTTCTAAGTGCTCATATTCCATAGGAGGAATAATATAGTATCCTGAATAATCACTGGTAGTAACCATTACATCATCTTCTTTTAAGTATTTAAAATGTCTCTGGAAAAAATCGATTTCCTCTAATTCATAGTTTTCTAGTTCTTTGCTGTCTCTTAATGAAATATATTCTGGAAGATTACTTTTCCTTTGACTAGTTTTTAGAAGCAGGGGATAAACATCTGTATCCACAAAGAACAAGGCATCCATTTCCAAGAGCATAGCCTTGATTAATACTGTATTTCTATATGTGCTATATGGCAAAATACCATAGTTCTCCAAAGTCTCAGCATATATCAAAGGCATAAAATCTTTAGCTCTAATTCCTCTTTTCCTCAAATCTCTTTCCATATCATAACTGTGATTAACTTTTATTAAATAGGTTTTTGGGAACTCTTTTTCTAACTTTTCAATAAATGGTCTATCATATCCGTGGGAATAGCAGATTATCAATGCATCAATTTCATGTCCAAATTTATTGGCGTTTTTTAGAAAGTCTAAAATAGAAATATCTGAATTAATGTATTTTGTTATTAAACCTAATGCTACTTTCATAATTTCCCCTTTCCACAAAAAAACTTCTATCGCTCTTGATAGAAGTTTTTACCCAATATTAACAAATATTAACATTTATTAAGATATTGTATATATTTTTAGCCCTTTATTTAGACTTGACTAAGTAATCTTTTAATAACATCTGGAAGTTTTCTTCTTCCATTGGAAAGATGCATAATACCATTTACAAGAAGGATTTCATTTTTTACCTCATCATAAGTATATGCATAACATTTTTGTATTACATGTTTAAGACCTAAATTTTCCATTTGAGAATTACTCAGTTCGTCTGCAAGTATCATAAGCTTATTGATTTCTTTTTCGTCTTCAATATAATCTCTTGCTGATGGATCTAGTTTTTTTACAGGTATGCTCAGCTTAAATGCAAGAGCATCGTCACGCTTAGTCCTCTTGCTCATATCTTCTTTTACTCTAAAACTAGTATATTGCTCAATTTTTCTAGCTATATCTTGACTGTCATAAACCTCATCTCCTAAAACCTGATACATATAGCTTACTCCTTTTCTTAAAATATATTTAAATAAGTATTTTATAATGGTATTATACACTATATGTTAGAAGTTTTGAAAATTAGCTTTATTCTTTTTGTAAAGTTTTTATAAGAACCAGTGGAGGAAATTATGCAGGTGAGTTCAAGTCTAATTAGAAATTTTGAATTAAAAGCTAAAAACATCAGATACATTATGGGAATTATGATACTTTCTCTTATAGCATTTTATGCATGGAGTATTTATAGGCAAAATCCAATATTAATAGCAATAAAGCACAGCCTAGTAAAAACCTTAGGAATTTATCTTAGCTGGAGCTTTGCTAGAGAGTTAGATCCCGATGCAAAGGTAGAGGCATTTTACGGAATTGTCCCTTTATTTTTCATGCTTTTCTTTATCGATGATTTACTAATTTTACCAGGTATATTTTTTCTCTTACTTACTAGGATACTCACTAGAAGCTCTGGCAGTATTGTTACTAATTTCGATTTAATTTTCATTTTGTTTTATGCAGTTTATCTATATTTATTTTATAGCTTTATTTTTCCTCTTAGTGCCTCTATATTTATATTTGCTGACTACAAGCTAAAAGGTGGACAAAAAAGAAACCTTCCCTACGCTAGTTTTATGATACTTATTTCACTGCTTTCTTTCTTAAACCTTTATACTATAGAAAAAATCCAAACTTCTATATTGAGTCTACTTATGGTATCAGTAATTACACCTATTTTTGCCTTTAGGCTCTCCACCTTAAAAAATATACTCTCTACTTCTGATAGAGATAAATATTTTCTAAGTCCAAAAAGAATAAAACTAGCAGGAATTTTGCTGCTGTTATCATCCATAATGTTAGCTATAAATTATGGATATGTATTTGAGATGGGCTTTTTATGGCTAGCTATGTTTGGGATATCTATACCCCACATCAAAAATTTAAAAACCCTCCAAAAACCTTTGGAGGGCTAATCTTATTTTGGTTTTGCAAATATCATGCGGCCTGCCGCTGTCTGTAAAACTGATGTCACAAGAACTTGGAAAGTCTGTCCGATGAGTTTTCTAGCTCCTTCAACTACTATCATAGTTCCATCATCTAGATAGGCTATTCCTTGGTTTTGCTCCTTACCTTCTTTTACTATGGTAACTAGCATTTCTTCCCCAGGAATTACTAAGGGCTTGATAGAATTAGCAAGTTCATTAATATTTAGTACTTTCACCCCTTGGAACTGAGCTACTTTATTTAGATTATAATCATTTGTGAGAACTTTGCCATCTAAAACTTGAGCTAATTTTAATAGCTTCATATCGACTTCAGCTATATCGTCAAAATCAGTCTCACAAATCTCTACATCCAGCTTAAGCTCTGTCTGCATCATATTTAATATGTCTAGCCCTCTACGTCCTCTTGCTCTTTTTAAATCATCAGCAGAGTCAGCTATATGCCTTAATTCTTCTAATACAAAAGTAGGAACCACTAATTTACCTTCTACAAAGCCTGTCTGAGCAATATCAGCTATTCTTCCATCTATAACTACACTAGTATCTAAAATCTTAGCAGGTATAATATGATGAGATTTCTTAGCATTTCCTGCCTTATCTTTACTTCCTGTTGGTTTTACTACATTTATAAGATTGGTTAAATCTTCTTTTCTCCTGCTTGCGATATTGTATCCAATATAGCCAAAAAATATATAAATAAGTGTGGCTATAGGAGTTCCAACAAGAGGAATATTAATAACTAATCCACTAATAAAATAAGCCATTATAAGTCCTAATATAAGTCCTATACTTGCTGTTAGGATTTCACCTGTGGGCATAGATGAAACCTCATTTTCAATCTTATTTGCTGCTTTTTGGCCTAGACTCATGATATAAGGAGAGAAAAAATAAAATATAAGTCCGAATGAAAGAGAAACAATAGAAGCTAGTCCTATTTTTAATGCTAAACTTTCGGGCGCATACTGAGGAACTATACGTTCTAAATAAATATAAAATGCTGCACCAATAGTTATTCCAACTAAAGATACAATAATTCTGAGTATCTTCTTAACCATGTGTTCACCTACCTTTCTAAAATTTTTGACTAAACCTAGATTCATTATAGCACAATTTAATCCAATCTTCGCAGTTGACCTTTTGCAAGTTCTTTAAGTATAATAAATATATAAATACAAGGAGGTAAAAAGATGGAGCTAAATGAATTTACCGAAAAAGTTGAAGAGGTTCTAATAAGACATAAAAGCATACTTGATATAATGACTAAGCTTCAAGAAACTGATGCTAGGACAAGTAGGGCTGTAGCAAAAGCTGTTACAGAGTGTGGTTGTATCAGTATAATCGCCTCCAAACAAAAATTATCTACAGATGTAGATTACTCCCAGCTTGATAAATTTACAAGTAGCCATATAGAAGGTGAGCTTTGCCCTAGATGCAAAGAACAACTCATCCACGAAATAGGCGATCATATTTTTTATATATCCGCTCTGTGCAACACTCTAAATTTAAATCCTGGTGATATCTTAAGTAAAAAACACGATGAAATAACAACCCTAGGCAAATTCAGTCTTTTTTAAACATCTTCACAGTACTATTTTACAATATATTAGCCCTATTATGATTTACAAATGACTTACAATACTGTGGAAATTCTGCGGAAATTCTATGTATCTTCAGGTAAAAGTCCAGTCAAGCTAGACTTTTACCTTTTTTATTTAAATGATACAGTAAGAGCCATCTTTACATCTTTTACTCCTGTAATCTTAATTGAATTTATATTTTTAAGGTCCTTTGCGGTGCTATAAGGCACTATAACTTCTTCAAATCCTAGCTTTAAAGCTTCATTGATACGTTTTTCTCCAAAACTCACTGAGCGAATCTCACCTGTTAAGCCTATCTCTCCAAAAAAAGCCACATTGCTTTTTATTTCTCTATTTGAAAAGCTCGATGCTACTGCACAGGCTATGCCTAAATCAAGTGAAGGCTCGTAAATTTTTATGCCTCCAGTTAAATTTACATAGACATCCTGACTCTGAATTCTAAGTCCAGCTCTTCTTTCTAGTACAGCAAGAAGCATATTAAGTCTATTATAATCAAGCCCTGTAGCTGTTCTTCTAGGCACTGCAAATGTAGTAGGAGCAACTAGAGCTTGAATTTCCACTAGCATAGGTCTAGTCCCCTCCATAGTACAAACTATAGCAGTTCCTGGAGCCCCCACGCTATGCTCAGATAGTAGGATTTTAGATGGATTGCTTACTTCTATCAAGCCTTTGTCTGTCATTTCAAAAACGCCAAGTTCATTCGTAGAGCCAAAACGATTTTTTACAGCTCTTATCATTCTATAGGTATTGAATCTTTCGCCTTCAAAATAAAGCACCGTATCAACTAAATGCTCTAAAACTCTAGGTCCTGCGATCGCTCCTTCTTTTGTTACATGCCCTACTAAGAAACAGCTTATGTTATTTGCTTTTGCTATATTCATAAGCCTTCCAGTTGCTTCTCTCACCTGCGAAACACTGCCCGGAAGAGATGTAAGCTCTGGCGACGATACGGTCTGAACTGAGTCTATTACTACTACATCAGGCATAACCGCAAGTATTTCTCCTTCTATAGTGTCTAGGTTGGTCTCTGCTAATATAAGCATATTCATATCGTCAGAAAAAAGGCGAGAAGCCCTTAACTTAATCTGCTGCGTGGACTCCTCACCTGAAATATAGAGCACCTTTTTTTCCTTTGAAATATGATGGGCTAATTGAAGCAATAAAGTGGATTTTCCTATTCCTGGGTCTCCCCCTATAAGAACAAGAGAACCTCTTACTATCCCTCCACCAAGCACTCTGTCAAATTCCGAAATATGAGTAGTAAACCTATCCGCCTCAGTTCCCTCTACAGATTTTAAATCTACGGATTTTTGCATATGAGAGCTTTGTTTTTTCGTCCTAGCAGTTTCCTTTTGATTATAAACTTCCTCTACCATTGAGCCCCCGCTATTGCACTCTGGACAGATTCCCCACCATTTTACGGATTCATAGCCACACTGCTGACAGATATATTTGGTCTTTACTTTTGCCATAATCTAACCCTAACCTTTCAATTTAAACTGTTTTTGTCTTTATTACAAAATCTAGCTTGTCCTCCACTGCTGTAACTTTTATACTATCTGAATCATTTATCTCCCCTCTTAAAAACTTTTCAGAAATTTCATCTTCTAGTAATCTTTGGATAGCACGCTTTAGAGGTCTAGCCCCAAATTCTAAATCATAGCCATTTTTAGTGATGAGCTTCATAGCAGCTTCATCTAGCTCTATATTAATATTTTTATCCATAAGACGTTTTTCTAAGTTTGATATCATCAGATATACGATTTTTTCAAGCTCTTTGTCTGTAAGAGCATGAAATACTATAATATCATCTACACGATTTAAAAATTCTGGTTTAAAGCTTCTCTTAAGCTCAACCATAACATTTTCCTTCATTTTTTCGTAAGCCTCTTTTTCTTTCTTTCCTTCATCTGTTACAGTACTAAATCCAAGAGTCTTTTGCTTTTGGATAGTAGTTGCACCTACGTTTGAAGTCATGATGAGCACTGTATTTTTGAAATCCACAGTGCGTCCTTTAGAGTCTGTAAGTCTTCCATCGTCTAAAATCTGAAGTAGCATATTAAATACATCTGGATGAGCTTTTTCTATCTCATCAAATAATACCACAGAATATGGTTTTCTTCTGATTTTTTCTGTAAGCTGTCCACCTTCATCATAGCCTACATATCCTGGAGGAGAGCCTATGAGTTTTGATACAGAATGTTTTTCCATATACTCACTCATATCTATTCTAACAATAGAATCCTCATCTTCAAACATCGCTTCTGCTAAAGCCTTTGAAAGCTCAGTTTTTCCTACTCCTGTAGGTCCTAGGAATATAAATGAACCTATAGGTCTCTTTGGATCCTTCATACCTGTTCTAGCTCTTCTTATGGCTCTAGATATAGCTTCTACTGCTTCTTCTTGTCCTATGACTCTTTTGTGAAGTATATTCTCTAAATCTAAAAGCTTAGTAGATTCTTCCATTTGAAGTCTAGTAACTGGAACACCTGTCCATGAAGATACTATTTCTGCTATATCCTTTTCTAATACTACCTCAGTGCTAGTATAATTTTTCTTAGTCCACTGCTCTTTATTTTCTCCTAGCTGCTCTTTGATTTGCTTTTCTTCATCTCTAATTTTAGCAGCCTTTTCAAAATCTTGAGTAGCTATTGCTTCTTCCTTTTCCATAGAAAGCTTGGATAGTTTATCCTCTAGCTCCTTGATATTATCAGGCTCCATATATTTTCTAAGCCTTACTCTAGAAGCTGCTTCATCTATTAAATCTATAGCTTTGTCAGGCAAAAATCTATCAGTGATATATCTATGCGATAAATCAACAGCCGCCTTTATTGCTTCATCAGTGATTTTTACTTTATGGTGAGCTTCATATCTATCTCTAAGGCCGTGAAGTATTTTTATAGAATCCTCAGTGTTAGGTTCATCTACCATTACTGTCTGGAATCTTCTCTCTAGAGCAGAATCCTTTTCTATATGCTTTCTGTATTCATCTATAGTAGTAGCTCCCATAACCTGGATTTCACCTCTAGCTAGTGCAGGCTTCATGATATTTGATGCATCTATAGCACCTTCAGCTCCACCAGCTCCTGCTAGATTATGGATTTCATCTATAAATATAATCACATCTTTGTTTGCTTTCAATTCCTCAACTATCTTTTTTACTCTCTCCTCAAACTCTCCTCTGTATTTTGCCCCTGCCAAAAGAGTCCCCATTTCTAAAGTCATAATACGCTTGTTTTTAAGCGTAGATGGGATATCGCCTGAGTTTATTTTTTGAGCTAGCCCTTCTATTATAGCTGTCTTTCCTACTCCAGGGTCACCTATAAGGACAGGGTTATTTTTAGTCCTTCTGCTTAGAATTTGAATGATTCTTTCTATTTCCTTACTTCTTCCTATTACAGGATCAAGTCTGTTTTCGTCAGCTTCTTTGGTCAAATCCACACCATATTGATTCAGTGTAGGCGTATTTGGGTTTTGACCATTCATAGAGTTTTGATTAGCTACCTTGTTAGGCTCTTTAGCTGATGAATTTCCTCCTAATAGATTCATAATTTCTTTAAAGACTAAATTATAATCTATCCCCTTTTCCATAAGGAGCTTACAACCTATGCACTCTTTTTCTTTTAGCAAGGCAAGTAACAAGTGCTCGGTTCCTATATAGCTATGCCCTAGCATCTTGGCCTCCATTATACTCAGCTCAAAAATACCCTTTGTCCTAGGGCTAAATCCTTGAAAGTAAGTATTTGAAAGACCTATACCTTCTAAATCTATTATTTCCCTGACAAGGGATTCTAGTGTAAAACCAAATTTGTATAGTACTTGGTAGGCTATACCCTGACCCTCAGCCATCAGTCCTAAAAGAATATGCTCACTGCCAGCAATATTATGGCCCAACTTGCTAGCTTCTCTCTTTGCAAGCTCTATGGCTTGCTTAGCTCTTTCAGTAAAACTTTCCATCATCTTTGTATTCCTCCTTATCCTACAAAATCTAAATATTTAAAAATAGTCCTGAGTAAATTTACTCTTCATTATCCTAATATTTGCTAATATTCTAAGACATCTAGAAATTCTATCTTGTAATACTATACCCAGCTTTTAATACTATACCCAGCTTTGAAACTAATATTCTTTCCCCTCTATTTCCTTTTCTAATAAATCATCTAACCTATCACACAACTCATAAGCACTGCATCAAAATTTATATCATAATTATCCTAGCTTCATAGTTTTTTGAATTCAAAAGAGTGCCCCCATATTTTTTTATGAGGACACCCTAATAATTTACTCTATTAATATATCTCTTATCTCTTTTGAGGTAATATCTCTAGCCAGTAGTTATCTGGATCTGCTATAAAATAAATACCCATTGATGGATTTTCAAATACTATGCAGTCCATCTGCTTGTGATGCTCATGAGCCTTTTCATAATCATCCACAGTAAAGGCTATATGAAACTCATTATCCCCAAGATTATAAGGCCTGTCCCAGTCTCTAAGCCAAGTAAGCTCTAACTGATGAGCAGAACTTCCATCTCCTAGATATACAAGTATAAAGCTTCCGTCAGAAGCTTCCTTTCTTCTTACTTCCTTAAGCCCTAGTGCTTTTTCATAAAAAGCCATGCTTTTTCCTAAATCTAGTACGTTTATATTGTTATGTGCAAATTTAAATTCCATTTTAACCTCCATTTAAATTTAATATTTAACTCTAAATATTATATACCACAAAAAAACTTATTCAAAAAAATTTTTTTTAAAAGATGTTTAAACTTATTTTAATTGGTTATAATTGTATTATAAACAACTTTGAAATGATTACATTTTAGTTTAATTAAATCATTTTTGGGTAAATTAATTAATATGTTAAAAATAAATTTTATATAATTTTAAGGAGGAATTTTATTATGGCTAACAATGTAACTCAGTTTTTAAACATTTATCTATCAGACCTTCACGTTATGTATACTAAGCTTCACAACTATCACTGGAACGTAGAAGGAAGAGGCTTTTTCCAGCTACATGCAAAACTAGAGGAGCTATATGATGGGGTAGCAGAAGAGCTAGATGAAGTTGCTGAAAGAATCTTACAGTTAGGTGAGCGTCCATTTGCAACTATGAAAGACTATCTTGCAAATTCTAGAATAAAAGAAGTTGAAAGCAAAGGTATAAGCCCAGATGAAGTGCTATCTGCTCTTCAAAAGGACTATGAGTATGTAATCGAATCCCTTAAAAATGGTATTGATATAGCAGGAGAAGCAGATGACCCTGTAACAGAAGATATGCTAACAGGAATGCTAGCTAGCTACGAAAAGAATTTATGGATGATTAAAGCTTATCTAAAATAATAATTCAATAAACCAAAAAACTCCTAAGAATTTGAGAATTGTCTTAAATCCTTAGGGGTTTTATTTTTAATTTACTTTACATTCTCTCTTTTAATTAATTTCACAGGTGGCTTGTTCATTGCTACTATAGACACCAGTATTATGGCTACCCCTATAAGATTGCCTAGTCTTACAGGTTCTTTTAAGAATACTGCAGCAATTGCAATCGATACGATTAACTCAACAGATGCAATAACTCCTAGCTTTGAAACCTGTACACTCTGCAGTGATGGTATGTAAAGGCAATAAGGCATAGCTGCTACAAATATACTAAAGGCTATAAGTAATACTACAAGTCTTAAATCTTGAAGCATATATAGCTCGTTCATCGGCTTTGCAAATGGAAGCAGCATAAGGCTTCCAAACATAAAACTGTAGATTATAATAGTAAAAGGATTATATGATGATGCTGTTTTCTTACTAAGTGCTGGCATAAGTGAATAACTAAGTGATGCAATAAGCCCTAGAGCTATTCCAGGAAGGTCTGCTTTTAAAGCTGAAAAGTCTCCACCAGTTACTCCAAATATACAGCCTACAAAGCATATAAGTACTGAAATTATTTTTCTTTTATCAGCTTTTTCCTTGTACATAAAGGTTCCTAGCAAAAACATAAACACAGGTGAAAAATAAAGCAAAACTACTGCTGTAAAAGTTCCTACTCTTTGAATAGACGCAAAATAAGTAAGATTAAATAATCCCTGCGAAATAACACCTATAATGCAAGCAGAAATGAGTCCCTTTAGGTCTATTTTTAAAATACTCGGATCTTTTATTAAAAACCATACTGTAAGCAAAGCAAATCCCAGAAATACTCTAGAAAATGCTACAAATTCTGCACTTAATCCAAATCCTCTAAGTGTCTGAACGAAAATACCAATCATGCCCCATAAACTGCCTGCTAGGGCAATCTTTAAATAGCTTTTTGTCTCTTTGTCCATTTTGACTACCTCATAGACTTTTTATCAAGTCTGTCCTTTGCATGTATTTTAATAAAGCTTTTTATCTAAAATGTCGGGTTAAGATATTTATACTTACTATTTACAGGCTCTATGGATTTTATAATACTGCTTCCTAAACAGATATCTGCATCATAAAGTACAGCTACCTGTCCTGGAGTAACTGCTTTTACTGGATTGTCATATACTATATGAAGGTTTCCATCTTCCATCTTGTGTACAGTAACAGGAATATCTTGCTGTCTGTATCTGAATTTTGCTGTGCAGTGAAGTGGAAATACTGGCTCTTCATCTAAAGTCCAAGCTGGAGCTTCTCCTATTAAGGAAGTAGAATAAAGCGCCTCATGCTGCTCTCCTTGAGCTACATATAGAAGATTCTTCTTAAGATCCTTTCCAACTACAAACCATGGCTCTCCGCTTCCTACTCCACCTATTCCTATGCCTTTTCTTTGTCCTAGAGTATAGTGGTAAAGTCCATGATGCTGGGATATCTTTTTGCCTGTATCCACATTTATCATATCACCTTTTTTCGAAAGCAAGTACTTGTCAAGAAAGGCATCAAAATCACGCTCCCCTATAAAACAAACTCCTGTAGAGTCCTTTTTCTTTGCAGTGTAGAGCTCATTTTTTTCAGCTATTTCTCTTACTTTAGATTTTTCAAGTTCTCCTATTGGAAACAGTGATTTAGAAAGAGCTTTTTGTCCTATTCTAGACAAGAAATAGGTCTGGTCTTTATTATTATCAACACCTCTTAGCAAGTAAAACTTACCATCTCTTTCTTCTACTCTAGCGTAATGTCCCATAGCTATGTAATCAGCGTCAAGCTTAAGTGCATAATCTAAAAATGCATTGAATTTAATCTCTTGATTGCACATTACATCTGGATTTGGTGTTCTTCCTTTATTGTATTCATCCAGAAAATAGCTGAAAACTCTATCCCAGTATTCTTTTTCAAAATTCACTGTATAATATGGGATTCCAAGCTGGTCTGCAACTCTTCTTACATCTTCATAATCCTGGGTAGCTGTACAAACTCCATCTTCATCTTTTTCATCCCAATTTTTCATAAAAATACCGACTACATCGTAGCCAGCTTCTTTTAAAATTACTGCTGATACAGAAGAATCTACTCCTCCGCTCATACCTAAAACAACTCTTTTTTTCATAATATCATCCTTTATTTTATACTTAAATAAATTTAATTTAAAATGCAATATATCATTATATCATAAAATTATTTAAATCTCTTCATGCGAATTTGTGTATCAATTGATTCAAATTATCGTTTACATCTCTTGGATTTTATCGTATAATAATAATCGGCTGCTGGACGTAATTTTATTATGTTTAGTATTTTTGAGGAGGAAACATATTGGCAAGACCAATGGGACCTAGATTTAAAGTGGCAAGAAGTCTGGGCGTAAATGTATTTGATCACCCTAAAGCGTTAAATAGAGGGGTAAAGCCACAAAAGAAAATATCAGAATATGGAAAACAACTAAGAGAAAAACAAAAACTAAAAGCCTATTACGGCGTACTGGAAAAACAATTTAAAATCTATGTGGAAGCTGCTATGCATTCAAAAGGAAATTCTGGTGAAAAGCTAGTTCAAAGACTAGAGCAAAGACTGGACAATATGACATATAGACTGGGCTTTGCATCTACCTTAAGGCAAGCTAGGCAGATGGTAGTTCATGGTCATATCCTAGTGAATGGAAAAAAAGTAGACAGACCATCTTATAAAGTAGAAGTGGGAGATATCATTTCTCTAAAAGAAAAATCAAAAAGCATAGCTATTTTCAAAGATAGCTTTACAAGCACAACAACCCATTTACCTTATCTAGAAAAAAATCAAAATGATTTTTCTGGAAAGCTAATTGCTCAGCCAAAACGAGACCAAGTGCCTATAGAGGTCACTGATTCATATATCATAGAGTTTTACTCTAAGTAGTATAATTAATAGCAAAAGCCTAAATCTCACTAAATGGTTTCATTTGAAACTTAGTTTGATTTAGGCTTTTTAAGTTCTATAAAAATTCTACTATTTCTAATTTAGCGTTTTCTTTATTTCCTAAATCTATCAGTTTATCGCCCTGAACAGTTCTAATCACTGGTCTTGACAATTTATGTACAGATAAGAACACTATCTCGCCTATCGTATCATCATTTAGCTTTACAGG
>Ga0334893_1001493_pt1 | contig 22127 bp, 22 predicted proteins | sample GraSluR3_MG_5_FD_207218 | JGI IMG/M metagenome (GOLD analysis project Ga0334893, IMG submission 207218) | Sludge microbial communities from methane-producing bioreactor in Wageningen University, Netherlands - Granular Sludge_09_05-R3 | ecosystem: Engineered > Bioreactor > Anaerobic >...
AGACTCTAGATATTTTAGGACTAAATATAATTTAAGAGGAGATGATAGATATGATAACTATAACTACTAAATCAGGGAAATTTAGAGTGGAAAAAAAATCTACTTTGGAGCATGTTTTAAATATGGAAAAAATGGATTTTTTATATCCTGTTACCCTTGGACTTGTAAACAATAATCTTAGGGAATTAAGCTATGAATTAATTGAAGATTCATATATAGATTGGATTGATATTACTGATACTGACGGAAGAAGAACTTATATGCGTAGCCTTACATTTTTATTTATTAGAGCATTAGAAGAGTTACTTCCAGGAGCGATAACGAAGATCCAGCATTCATTAAGTAATGGCTTTTTTTGTGAAGTTAATCATATAAACAAATTGAGTGTTGATGATGTTCAAAAAATAGAAATGAGAATGAGAGAATATGTAGAAAAGAACGAAAAAATAGTAAGGTTTAAAGTGTCAAAAGAAGAAGCTATTAATATTTATAAAAAACAAAATCGTGAAGGAAAAGTAGATTTATTAAAATATAAAAATACTTCTAATGTACATTTATATAGATGTGGATGGTTAGAAGATTATTTTTATGGATATATGGTTCCCACGACATCCTTACTTTATACATTTTCATTAAGATTATACAATGATGGTATAGTTTTATTAGGACCTGATATAAAAGAACCTCACAAAGTAAGTAAGTTCATACATCAACCAAAGCTATTTAAAATATATAAGGAAGCTAAACTCTGGGCTGGTGTTATTAACTTGCCAAATACAGCTTCATTAAACATACTTATTGAAAATAATAATTATCCTGAAATAATTAGATTAGCTGAAGCCTATCATGAAAAGAAAATATGTGATATAGCGGATATGATAAAAAAAGACTCAGAAAAAGGAAAAATAATTTTAATTGCTGGGCCATCTTCTTCAGGAAAAACAAGCTTTGCACAAAGACTCAAGCTTCAACTTATGGTAAATGGTTTATCTCCAGTGTCTTTATCTGTCGATGATTATTTTGTAAATAGGGATATAACTCCACTAGACGAGTATGGAGAAAAGGATTATGAGTCTATTTATGCCATAGATTTAAAAACATTTAATGAAGATATTGAAAAGCTTATCTTAGGCTATGAAGTTAATTTGCCAAGCTTTAATTTTAAAACTGGTATTAGAGAATACTTTGAAGAAAAAAAGATTTCTATTGAGGAAAATCAGCCACTAATAATAGAAGGAATACATGCTCTTAACCCTATTCTCACACAATCAATACCTGATGGAAATAAATTTAAAATCTATATAAGTGCTCTAACTCAGCTAAACCTAGATGAACATAACAAAATTCCGACTACTGACTTAAGACTTATAAGAAGGATAGTTAGGGATTATCATCACAGATCGTATTCTGCATCTTCCACTTTATCAATGTGGCAAAGTGTAAATAGAGGAGAGCGAAAAAATATTTTCCCTTATCAAGAAAATGCTGATATAATGTTTAACTCCGCGCTTATATATGAGCTGGCTGTTTTAAAAAAGCATGTGGTGCCTCTTTTAGAGGATATAAAGGAAGACGACCCTGTTTTTAGAGAAGCAAAAAGGCTACTTAAATTTCTCCAGTATTTTGTTGATATTACTGACGAGTCAGATATCATCAACACATCACTTCTTAGAGAATTTATAGGTGGAAGTAAATTGGTGCATTAATCCAAAATTTCAAATAGTATAGAATTCTTTGACAATTATATATTTAATCATTATAATATATATAAGTAATTTACGGTTCTCCTATATGTACAGTTTTATTTTTAACATAGTATATTATGGAGAAAATCTTTATTGAGGGGAAGGGCATTAATGAAAGATATAATGGTATTAAGAGAATTAGAAGAGATTAAAGCTGTCTCACATCCTTATAGAGTTGAGATTTTAGAAGCATTTGCTGAAGAACCACTTTCTGCTAAGCAATTATCAGAAATTTTAGGAGAGCCTCATGCAAAGATTAATTATCATATAAAAATCTTACTTGGAGCAGGAATACTAGAATTAGTCGAAGAAAGAGTAAAATCTGGTATAATTGAAAAATACTATTTGCCAAAAGCTAAGATGGTAGTAATTGATAAAAGCATACTTAATTTTCCTATGAGTGATTCTGTAGCTCAAACTATTAATCAAGCATCCTTATCTCTGTTTGAAAAAGTAAGCGAAGATTATTACAGGGCAGCAGAAACCAATGAAGTAGGTTCTAAACATTTAAGACATTACAATGAATACTATATTACTGAAGATGAAGCAAAATTTGTAATGAATGAATTAGAAAAAAAATTAAATGAATTGTTAGAAGGGAAACATAAAAAAATAGATAAAGAGGGCGTTAGACCATACAATTTTGCAACTTTGGCAATACCAGATGTTAGAAAAGAAAAAAAGAAAAAATCAAAATAGTAAAATAAAAAATAGTGCAGGAGAAATTCTTGCACTATTTTTTTATTCTTTGATAATACTGTAACTTAGACTGTATTCTGAGCTTTTGTATAGTTCGATTTCAATTCTAGGATTTTCTTTATCTATATAATCCAAAATTAAAAAAGGTTTTAATTGTTTATCGTTAAGTATTATGCCACTTTTTTCTATTCCATCACAGATGCTTTTAGGATAATTGTGTATATCGCCAATTCTTTTGTTTGGGAAAAATAATTTTAGTATTGTTATAATGTTTTCCTCGATTGGAGGACCAAAATATTCTTGGTTTATAATTCCAGCTATATAATTTTCATATGCCGCATATTTAGAATATTTCCCTTTGTGAGGTAGCCAAACTTGACCATTTTTATTAGAAAGCTTGAAATTAGATTTACTTATGGGTCTTCCAGGTACTACAAATTTTATCATAAGAATTCCTTTCTATTTTATAAAAATTAGTACAAAGATATAATTATTTTATAAAACATATGATATATTATACTAGTGAATAATTGGAGGAACAATAAAATGATTAATATATTAGCTGATGAAGGCATAGATCAGTTTACAATTTTAAATTTAAGCTCAATTGAAAATAGAATAAATGAATTTAGTGATTATCTATTGGAAAGAAAAAAACTAGGACTTCAATTAGATTTAGAAGAAGCTAAACTAGATTCAAGATTAAATGCCTATTTAAATGGTAAGGCTGCAAAATCTATAATATGTATTTTTTTACCATACTTATCAGAACATCACTGTTTTGAGTCCAATATTTCTGTATCTGCTCAATCTATAGATTATCATATTTGGGGAAAAGAAAAGTTAAAAAATATTGTTGAGGTATTGAAAAGAAAATATACAAATAGTTTTTTTGAAATCCAAGTTGATAATGGTCCTCTTAATGAAAGGTTTTTTGCTTTAGAATCAGGTCTAGGCTATAAAGGACTAAATAATATGATAATTAACAGCAAATATGGGAGTTATGGATTTATTGGATTAATAGTGACAGATACATTGTTAGAAGAAAAAGTATTTCCTAAAAAAAGTTGTTTTAATTGTAAGAAGTGTATAGAAGTTTGTCCAGGAAACGCCTTGAGCGAAGAAGGAATTTTTTATGGAAGTAGATGTGCTTCATATATTACTCAAAAAAAAGGGGACTTGTCTGAAGATGAAATAAGGATTATAAAGAGAAGTAATAAAATTTATGGCTGTGATATTTGCCAAATTATTTGTCCACACAATATTGGAGTTGAAATAATTAAAGAAGAAATTGATGTTTTAAAAGATATACATTTATCAGATATAAAAAATCTATCAAATAATGAGTTTAAAAAAAAATTTAGGAATAGAGCTTTTGCTTGGAGAGGGAAGAAAAATTTGATTCGAAATTTAAATATAATTAAAGATTAAATACTTATCTATGTTAAAATAGTATTGATTGCAAGAAGGGATCGTTTCTTATATGGATAAATATAATAAAATAATAAAAATACTTTTGCAAACATATCCAGATGCTAAATGTGAGCTAAATTATAGGACTCCTTTTGAACTTTTGATTGCTACAGTCTTAAGTGCTCAATCAACTGATGTAAGAGTAAACTTAGTTACCAAAGACTTGTTTAAAGAGCATAATACACCCGAAAAAATAGTTGAATTAGGAGAAGATAAGTTAATTAAATATATTAAGAGTATCGGTTTTTATAATGTTAAGTCTAAAAATATAATTTCTCTAGCTAAACTAATAATTGAAAATTACGATAGCAGGGTTCCAAATAATATAGAGGATTTAATTAAATTACCTGGCGTTGGAAGAAAAACAGCAAATGTTGTGCTAAGTAATTGTTTCTCTGTTCCAGCTATTGCTGTGGATACTCATGTATTTAGAGTTTCAAAAAGATTAGGTTTTTCTAAAAAGAATAATCCTCTTCATGTTGAACAAGATTTAATGAAAAAAATATCAAAAGAATATTGGACTGATGCTCATCATGCATTTATTTTTCATGGAAGAAGAGTATGTAAAGCTAGAAATCCTTTGTGTGTTTCATGTTCAGTTCAAGACTATTGTATATTTTATAAAGAAAAATAAGTAGGGAGGCAGGGTTTTAGTGAAAAAAATTGGTATAGTTTTAATAGTAAGTTTATTACTAATATTTGCATCAGTAGCTATATATCTTAATAGCTTAACTCAAGATAGCTTTATTTATCCAGGTATTTCTGTTAATGGAGTAGATATTAGTGGACTTAGTGTTGAACAAGCAAAGATTGTTTTGCAAGAAAGATTAAAATTAGGCAAAATTAGCTTTGTTCATGATGAAAAAAAATGGGATTATAATTTAAGCGAATTAGGTTTTGAGTATGATTACGATAGAACTGTCAGTGAGGCTTTTTCAATAGGAAGAGATGCTAGCTTATTTCGAAACTGGCTTACTATTTTTAAGTTGAATCAAAATAATCAAATTAATTTGGAATTATCTAGAATCAATAAATATAAAAAAATGGATGAAATATATGCACAAATTAAAACTGAAGTTGATAGAGAAGCTGTTGATGCTAAGATATCAGTAAATGATATTATATTAATAACTCCTGAACAAGATGGCTATGAAGTTGACATTAAAAAACTAAAAAATATAGCTGAAAACGAAATAGATAAGAACAAGGATGATATAGTAGTTGAAATTCCAGTGGATATAACTCATGCAAATATTAAACGGGAACAATTGTCATCTATAAATGGTGTAATTGGGGAATTTACAACATCGTTTGATGCAAGGGTAGCTGGTAGAACTACCAATATTAGTTTAGCATCTAGCAAAGTAGACTCAGTATTACTAATGCCAGGGCAGGAATTTAGTTTTAACAATGCTACTGGTAAAATTACTTTAGCAGCTGGATATAAAAATGCGCCTGTAATTGTAAAGGGAGAACTACAGGAAGGTGTTGGTGGTGGCGTTTGTCAAGTATCAACAACTTTATATAATTCTGTTCTATATGCAGGTTTGGAAGTACTTCAAAGAAGAGCTCATTCTATACCTTCTAGCTATGTTTCAATAGGAAGAGATGCAGCGGTAGCGTATGGGGCTTTGGATTTTGTATTTAGAAATCCTCATGATTATCCTATTTATATGAAGGCATTTGTTGGTGGGAATAAAGTAACTGCTAGAATATATGGTGATACTACAAAGCATAACAACAAATCCTTATCTTCACAAGTTGTTGAAAGAATACCTAGACAAATCAAATATATTAATGACCCTACACTGCCTCTTGGAAAAGAGGTAATAGATGATCCTGGAAGAGATGGAATAAAATCTATAACATATGAAACTATTAATGGGAATACTAAAGTGGTATCAAGAGACCACTATCCAGCTAAAACTAAAATTATAAAAGTCGGTACTGGACCTGAAGAAGTAAAAACTGAATTTGTAGAAGAAAATGAGATTAATAATTTTGTTGAAGATTACAATCAAAATAATACAATAATAGATTCTATTTTTGGAGGAAGATAATGAACAAAGTTATTTTAGTTACTGGTGGAGCGAGATCTGGTAAAAGCTATTTTGCGGAGCAGCTTTGTAAAAATATAGGTGATAAGGTTTCTTATCTTGCAACTAGTGAAGCTTTTGATGATGAAATGAAGATTAGAATTGAAAAACACAAAGAACAAAGACCATCTTCTTGGAAGACTTATGAAGCTTATGAAAATTTAAAAGACTTAGTGCCTGATATGGCAAATAACTCTGATACAGTTATTTTAGATTGCTTGACAGTTATGTCAAACAACTTAATTTTTCACTCTGGCATAGATGTTGAAAAAGCGAATCAAGAAGAATTTGATTCGCTAGAAAAGAAAATTCAAGAGGAGCTGGTATCATTTATATTAGCTCTTAAATATAATAAACTAAACTTAGTTATGGTTACAAATGAACTTGGAATGGGAATAGTTCCAGAAAATAAACTATCTAGAATATATCGTGACATTATAGGAAGAATAAATCAAGTTGCAGCCAGATATAGCGATGAAGTATATTTTGTAGTTTCTGGAATAAGTCAGAAAATAAAGGGGTAATTTTTTTGGAAAGATTTATAACTTTACTTTCTTTTTTAACAAGACTTCCAGTTAAAACGTCTGGAAATCTTGATGAAGAATTTCACAGATCAGCTAAATATTTTTCTTTAGTAGGTATAGTGTTGGGAGCATTTTATATTTTTTCTGGAGTATTAGCCTTTAAAATATTTGGTTCTTTTATTGGAGCTCTTATTTATGTTTCTATTAATATAATTTTAACTGGAGGACTTCATTTAGATGGTCTAGGAGATACTTTTGATGGACTTTATAGTTATAGGGATAAAGATAAGGTTTTAGAAATAATGAAAGACTCTAGATTAGGAACAAATGCACTTTTAGCAATTTTAATTTTGTTGCTTTTTAAAATAGCCCTGGCAGATAAATTTCTATCGCAGGGTTATTACTATGGTCTGTTTTTTATGCCAGTAGCAGGAAAAATTTCATCAGTGTATGCTTGCTATAAAGGTAAAACTGCTAAAAAAAGTGGTATGGGAAATGCATTTATTGGTAAAGTATCGAAAAAAGATTTTTATATAGCACTAGGAGTAGGGATTCTGGCTATGGTAGTTGTATCAATAATTACAAGAGATTATAGTATTGCTATTATTAACATAAGCGTAATTTTGATATTGATGATATTTACTTTAATTTATTTAAATCACGTTTATAAAATAATTGATGGTCTAACAGGAGATGTCCTTGGGGCTATTTGTGAATTGTCTGAAGTTGGATATTTATTGATATATTATTTGGGGGTAACATTATGGCGGTTATTTATTTAATAAGACATGCTCAAACAGTCGATAATGTAAGTAAAAAATTCTCTGGCTATACGGATTGTGATTTAAGTCGATTTGGTTTGGAACAGATAGAAAAATTATCTATCAAACTCAAAGGTATAGAGTTTGATGAAGTATATTCATCTCCTTTAAAAAGAGCTTTATTAACAGGAAAATCATTTTCGGATAATATTATGACTTGCAATGGCTTGATTGAAATGAATTTTGGAGATTTTGAAGGTATGACATTGGAAGAAATAAAGCAAAAAAATCCTAATGAAATTTCGAAATTATTTAGTAAAGGTTTTGAGTATAGATTTCCAAATGGTGAAAGTCTAATAGATTTTCATGATAGAGTTAAGGCTTGTTTTTATGATATTGCGTCAAATAATATTAATAAACAAGTTGCAATAGTTGCTCACTCTGGGACTATAAGATGTATCCTATCTGAGGTCGTTGGGGAATCGTACAAGTTTCATTGGAATTTTCAAGTTGATAATTGTAGTATTTCAAAAATAACTTATAAAGAAAATTTTGGAGTGTTAAATTATATAAATGATACAAATCACTTGAGGTGTTTAAATGATTAAATTAATTGTTAGTGATATGGATGGAACTTTACTAAATTCCTCAAAAGAAATAACTCAAAAAACTAAGTCTGTGATAAAATTTGCTAGTAGTATGGGGATTGACTTTACAATTGCAACAGGAAGAATGTACTCGGCAGCAGCTATTTTTGCTAGGCAGTTAGAGGTGAAATATCCTATTATCGCATGTAACGGAGCTTTAATAAAAAATCATAACACAAATAAAAAAATTTATGAAAAAAGTATAGATCCTGTAACTGCAATTAAATTGTATGAAGTACTAGAGGAATGTAATTTATATTATCATATGTACACTGAAAACAAGTTTTTTACAAAAGAACTTAAATATACTTCGTTAAGTTATTGGAATAATAATAAAACTGCAAAAAAAGAAGATTTTATTGATATTGAAGTAGTTGAAGATTTTTATAAAGTACTTAAATCTGATTATAATATCCTTAAATTTGTTACAATAGAAGACGAAAAACCTGAAAAATTATTAAAAGCAAAAAATATATTAGAAAATATTTACGACTTGGAACTAAGCCAATCCTGGCACAATAATTTAGAAATAATGTCTGCTGGGATATCTAAGGGAAATGCATTAAAAATATTAGCAGAAGAAATAGATATAAGTCTTAATGAGATTTTAACCATAGGAGATCAAGAAAATGATATCAGTATGATAGTAGAAGCTGGAGTAGGGGTTGCTATGGGAAATGCACTTCCTAAAGTTAAAAATTATGCAAATTTTGTAACATCTTCAAATGATGAGGATGGAGTTGCTAAGGCGATAATGAATTTATTTAAGTAATGAGGGATGAAAATTGGCATTAAATATTGTATTAGTAGAACCTGAAATACCACAAAACACTGGGAATATTATAAGGACTTGTGCTTGTATAAATGCTAGATTACACTTGATTAAACCTTTGGGTTTTTCTATGGATGAAAAACTTTTAAAGAGGGCTGGACTTGATTATATGGATTTGGTCTCAATACATTATTATGATTCTTTTTATGATTTGGTAAAAGGTAAAGATATTAATAAATTTTATTTTTTTACAACAAAAGCAGAAAAGAAACACACTGAAGCTAACTATATAGATGAAAGTTATATAGTTTTTGGAAAAGAAACCAAAGGACTAACAAAAGAAATTTTATCACTAAATCCAAGTAACAATGTTAGAATACCAATGTTGAATATAGATAGAGTAAGGTCTTTAAATTTATCAAATTCAGTAGCAGTAGCAGCATATGAAGCTATAAGACAAATTGATTATATAGAATTAAGATAGGGGAAATTATATGGTTAAAATAATTACAGACAGTGTTTCTGATATCCCAAAAGAGACTATAGATTTATATGATATAACAGTATTACCCTTAAAAGTTATTTTTGGGAATGAAATATATAAAGATGGAATTGATATAAACACAAGAATGATGTTTGAAAGACTGAAAACAAGTAAGGAATATCCTACGACATCGCAAGTTACTCCAATGGAATTTGAAAGAGAATTTAAAAGAGCTATAAACTCTGATAACGAAGTTGTTTGCATTACAATGTCATCTTCTCTTAGTGGTACTTATAATAGTGCATTGATTGCAAGTAGAGAGTTTGATGAAAAGAAGATTAGGGTCGTTGATTCAAAAGCTATTACATTAGGATATGGAATGATGGTTATAGAAGCTGCTAAGATGGCAAAAAATGGATGCAAGATTGACGAGATAGAAGCTAGAGTAAGAGACCTTGTAAATAATATGGAGTACCTAATAATATTTGATACTCTCGAATACATATATAAAGGTGGAAGAATAAGTAAGTCACAATATATGATGAGTAATCTTTTAAATATAAAAGTTATTATGACTATGAAAAATGGGCAAGTGGTAGCAAAAGAAAAAGTTAGAGGAAGAAAAAAAGCTATAAAGTATATTTTAGATTATATTGAAAATAATGAAGGTTCCTTGGATGGAAAAACGATTGGTATGAACCATGCAAATGACAAAAGCTATTTAGAAGAATTGAATGAATTAATATTATCTAAATATTCACCTGCTGAAACCATTTATTCTGAAGTGGGGTGTACTGTTGCTGCTTATTCAGGATTAAGTGCAGTTGCCTTGTATTATGAAAAAACAAATAAATAATATTATATAGCTAAACATGAGAAATAATAATAAATTCAAGGTGAAAGATTATTTTTTAACAAAAATGTAAAAAATCATAAAAAAATGATTGATTAAATAATTAATCTATTATAGAATAAGTTTATAAAATGTATTTAGCAAATAAATAATTCTGAATGAAGAGCAAGAGAGAGAATCTAATGATCGCCGAAGGGACAAGTTTATATTTGCCAAATATAAATGAAATTCTCAGGCAAAAGGATTTTGCTTGGACAGAACTCTGATAAAACAGGGAAACAAGGCTCTATTGTTTCCCTGTTTTTTTATTACTATAAATGTAGAAGGATATAGGGAAATTAGTAATAATTAATATAGAAATCTTGTCAGAATTTTAATTGAATATTATTTTAAAATAAGGGTAAAATTTATTTGATGAGCTATTTTATGGCGTTACGAGGTGAATGATGATTATAATCACAAACAATAGTATGGTAAGTGATTACTATAACAAGAAAAATGTTGAATTTATAGCAGGCAATTATTTAGATGTTTTATATAAAGTTAGAGATTATGTTCACAAAAATTACAAGTTATTAACTCATCCACTTTCTGGAAGTGTTAAGCCTAATGAGACACCATTTAAAAGTGTGGCAATTGAGGTTGATGATAAATTAGATTTTGATTCAGTTGATCTTATTGAGAAAGCTATATACACTTACACGAAACTACAAAAAGACTCAGTAACACCTAAATGGATAGAATCGGTCTTAGAAGATTTCAAGGTCATTGATCTTGATTTGATAAAATTTGCTTTAAAAATATAATATAAGGAGTGAAATTATGTCTAAAATTTACGATTTAGTAATTATTGGCGCTGGACCAGCTGGGCTTTCAGCGGGACTTTATGGGGCCAGAGGTAAAATGAGTACTTTAATAATAGAAAAGGATAAAACAGGAGGGCAGATTGTAACAACTGAAGAAGTTGCTAACTATCCTGGTTCAATTCATGATGCTTCAGGACCGTCGTTAATAGCTAGAATGGCTGAACAAGCTGATGAGTTTGGGACAGAGAGAATCAAAGATAGTATAGTAGATTTTGATTTTACGGGAAAAATTAAGATACTAAAAGGTACTAAAGACGAATATCAGGCAAAAGCTGTAATTATTGCAACTGGAGCTAGTCCAAAGAAACTAGATGTTCCAGGTGAAAAAGAATTGACAGGAAAAGGAGTATCTTATTGCGCTACGTGTGATGCAGATTTTTTCCAAGATATGGAAGTGTTTGTTGTCGGTGGTGGAGATTCAGCCGTTGAAGAAGCTATGTATTTAACGAAGTTTGCTTCAAAAGTAACTATAGTTCATAGAAGAGATGCTTTAAGAGCTGCTAAGTCAATTCAAGATAAAGCATTTGCAAATCCTAAGATTGATTTTAAATGGGATTCAGTTATAAAAGAAATCAAGGGTGATGGTATAGTAGAGTCTGTGGTTTTTGAAAATACTAAGACAGGTGAAATTTCTGAATATTTTGCAGATGAAGAGTTTGGAACTTTTGGAATTTTTGTATTTACTGGCTATATACCACAAACTGATATATTTAAAGATAAATTTGACATGAATCAATCAGGATATTTTGTTACTAATCAAAATATGGAAACTAATATTCCTGGAGTATTTGCTGCTGGAGACTGTAGAGAAAAGGTTTTAAGACAAGTTGTAACAGCTACTGCTGATGGAGCAATAGCAGCAATTATGGCTGAAAAATATATTGAACATGAAGGTTTATAATTTTAATTTAGTAATATAAAAATATTGACATTATAATATAGCATTTTGACTGTATAAATACATCATCATAAACTAATATAATACATCAAATTGTCAGTACGTTTTAAATTTAAATAAATTAGGTAAGTAAATTAGAGGAGGAAAACGTTATGTTAGCACTGGATAAAGATACTTTTGAAACAGAAGTACTTCAAGGAACAGGTTATGTTTTAGTTGATTTCTGGAGTGAAGGCTGCGAACCATGTAAAGCATTAATGCCTGATATTCAAGAAATGGAAAAAACTTATGGAGAAGCTGTGAAGTTTACAAAACTTGACACAACTAAAGCAAGAAGATTAGCAATAAAAGAAAAAGTTTTAGGTCTTCCTACTATAGCAATCTACAAAGATGGTCAAAAAATTGACGAACTTACAAAGGAAGATGCAACTGCTGCAAATGTAGAAGCTATGGTAAAAAAATACATTTAATTTATTTGAATTAGGAGGTGACTCTATGCGTCTTGAAGTTGGTAATATTTTTATAAAGGATATCCAATTTGGTGATAGCACTAAAGTTGAAAATGGTGTTCTTTATGTAAACAAACAAGAATTAATCAGTGAATTATCAAATGATGAGCATATCAAGTCGATTGATATGGAAATCGTTAGGCCAGGAGAAAGTGTAAGAATAGCTCCTGTAAAAGATGTTGTAGAACCAAGAGTCAAAGTTGAAGGTAACGGAGGTATTTTCCCTGGTTTCCTAAGCAAAGTTGATACTGTTGGAGAAGGAAAAACTAATGTGCTTAAGGGTGCGGCAGTAGTTACAACTGGAAAAGTTGTTGGATTCCAAGAAGGAATTATCGATATGACTGGTCCAGGAGCAGACTATACTCCATTTTCTAAAACTTGCAACGTAGTTATTATAGCTGAGCCAGTTGATGGACTTAAGCAGCATGACCACGAAGCAGCTCTTAGAATGGTTGGATTAAAAGCTGGAAAATATTTAGGCGAAGCTGGAAGAAACATTACTCCAGATGAAGTAAAAGTATATGAGACTAAGCCAATATTCGAATCAGTAAAAGAGTATCCTAATCTTCCTAAGGTTGCATATGTATATATGCTTCAAACTCAAGGACTATTACATGATACTTATGTATATGGCGTTGATGCAAAGAAAATTATTCCTACATTAATCTATCCTACAGAAGTAATGGATGGAGCTATATTATCAGGAAACTGCGTATCTGCTTGTGACAAAAACCCAACATATGTTCATATGAACAACCCAGTTATCCATGACTTATACGAACTTCACGGAAAAGAGTACAACTTTGTTGGTGTAATTATAACTAACGAAAACGTATATCTAGCTGATAAAGAAAGATCATCTAACTGGACTGCAAAGATGGCTGAATACCTTGGATTAGATGGAGTTATCATATCTGAAGAAGGATTTGGAAACCCAGATACTGATCTAATCATGAACTGCAAGAAGATAACTAAAAAGGGTATTAAAACAGTTATTCTTACTGATGAGTATGCAGGTAGAGATGGAGCATCTCAATCACTAGCTGATGCTGATGTTGCTGCAGATGCTTGTGTAACTGGTGGTAATGCGAACATGACAATAGTTTTACCAAAGCTTGATAAAATAATTGGACATGTATCTAAGGATGTTATAGATGTTATAGCTGGTGGATTCGATGGTTCTCTTCGCACAGATGGATCAATTGAAGTTGAAATTCAGGCTATCACTGGAGCTACTAGTGAAGTTGGATTTAACAAGATGACAGCAAAAACTTATTAATAAAAAAATTTAAACATATTATCATAAAGTGGAACATGAAAATTTAAGGAGGAATATATGAGCCGTTTTACTGGAAAAAAAATAGTTATTATCGGCGATAGAGACGGGATTCCTGGCCCAGCTATTGAAGAATGTCTTAAGCCTATAGATTGTGAAGTTATATTTTCATCAACAGAATGCTTTGTCTGAACCGCTGCTGGCGCTATGGACCTAGAAAACCAAAAGAGAATTAAAGAAGCTACTGAAAAATTCGGAGCTGAAAATCTTGTGGTTTTAATAGGTGCTGCAGAAGCCGAAGCTGCTGGTCTAGCAGCTGAAACAGTTACAGCGGGTGACCCTACTTTTGCTGGTCCTCTTGCTGGTGTTGAGCTTGGATTAAGAGTTTATCACGCAGTTGAGTCTGAATTCAAAGATGAAGTAGATGCTCAAATCTTTGATGATCAAGTTGGAATGATGGAAATGGTTCTTAACGTTGATGAAATTGTAGAAGAAATGCAAAGTATTAGAAGTCAGTTTTGTAAATTTAACGACTAATAAGGAAGGAGGCGTTTATTGATGGGAAAAGTTAAGGTTGTACACTATCTAAATCAATTCTTTGCTGGTATAGGCGGAGAAGAAAAAGCAGATACTCTTCCACATATTGCTGAAAGTCAACCTCCAATATCTCAACAACTTCAAAAATTAATTGAAGAAGATGCTGAGATTGCAGGAGTAGTAGTTTGTGGAGATTCATATTTCAATGAAAATCTTGAAGAAGCTAAAACTAAAGTTTTAGAGATGATTAAATCTTTTAATCCAGATATACTAATTGCTGGCCCAGCGTTTAATGCTGGTAGATACGGAATGGCTTGTGGAACTGTTGTTAAGATGGTTCAAGATGAGCTTGGAATCAAAGCTTTCAGTGCAATGTACGAAGAAAATCCAGGCGTAGATGTATTCAAGAAAGAAGTTTACATTATCCCTACAGCTGATTCAGCTGCTGGTATGAGAAAAGCTCTTCCAGCTGTAGCTAAATTTGCAACTAAATTAGCTAAAGGCGAAGAAATTCTTTCTCCACAAGAAGATGGATACTTTGCAAGAGGAGTTCGTGTTAACGCATTCGTAGATGAAAGAGGCTCTATGCGTGCTGTTAATATGCTAGTTAAAAAGCTTAAAGGTGAAGAATTTGAAACTGAGTATCCAATGCCAGTATTTGATAGAGTAGCTCCAAACCCAGCAGTTAAAGATATTACAAAAGCAAAAATTGCTTTAGTAACTTCTGGTGGTATTGTACCTAAGCACAATCCTGATCATATAGAGTCATCTTCTGCTTCTAAATACGGAAGATATGATATTTCTAGCTTTGATAAACTATCAGAAGCTGATCATGAAACTGCACATGGTGGATATGACCCAACATATGCTAATAACGAGCCAGACAGAGTTCTTCCAGTTGATGTACTTCGTGATTTAGAAAAAGAAGGCAAAATCGGAGAATTATTTAAATATTTCTATACTACAGTAGGTAATGGTACTTCTGTTGCAAATTCTAAGCAATTTGCTCAAGAATTCTCTAAAGAGCTTCTTGAAAACAAAGTAGATGCGGTTATCTTAACATCTACCTGAGGTACTTGTACTCGTTGCGGCGCAACGATGGTTAAAGAAATAGAGAGAGCGGGTATTCCTGTTGCTCATATGTGTACAGTAGTTCCAATATCTCTAACAGTTGGTGCAAATAGAATAATTCCTACAATAGCTATTCCTCACCCACTTGGCAATCCTGCACTAGATGCAGCTGAAGAAAAACAGCTTCGTAGAAAGCTTGTTGAAAAAGCTCTTAAAGCTTTAGAAACTGAAGTTGAAGACCAAACAGTTTTTGAAGACTAAGATAAATAAATTTGCTATTAAAATATTTTGTTCATAAATTAGATGGGGAGAAAAACCCCATCTAATTTTAATATTAAAGTAAAATTGGAGGCTTCTTATGACAAAACCTGTTTTGAAAAATGCAAGTTATATTTTAGTTCATACTCCTGATATGATTATCCACAATGGAACAACTTACCAAATGGAAAAATTAGGTAATCCAGACTCAGAATTCCTAAAAAATGTGGGAAATTTTATCAGAAATTATGAAGAAGTTGTGAATTACGCTCCTAACCAAGTATATATTGGAAACAAAAAGCCTGAAGAGCTAAATGATGTAGCTACTCCTTGGTTTGAAAATCCAGTTCAAGGAACTAGAGAAGGTAGATTTGGCGAAATCATGCCTCAGGATGAATTTATAGGTATGTTAAAAATAGCTGATTCTTTTGACCTTGTTAAGCTTACTGCTGATTTTTCTAAAGCTGTTGTTGAGAAACTAAAAGCTCATGAATTATTCAGTGATGCTGAACTTGAGAAATTTAAAGATTCTGAAGAAGTTGATTCAATTAAAACTTTTGTAAATGAGCATCATGCAGAAGGACTATATCACATGGGTGAGCTAGTTGGATGCGTAAAGAGAGCTCATGAAGTAGATAGTAGCTTAACAGCTCATATTATGTTTGAAAACTTAGTTGTTAAGGCATCAGGAGTTTTATCTGTAAAACATTTAATGAAAAATTCTTCTGTAAAAGCTGATGAAGTTGAGTATGTTATAGAATGTTCTGAAGAAGCTTGTGGCGATATGAACCAAAGAGGTGGAGGAAACTTCGCTAAATCAATTGCTGAAGCATGCAGCTTTACTAATGCAACTGGATCAGATACTAGAGGATTCTGCGCTGGACCTACTCATGCATTAATAAATGCAGCTGCACTTGTTAAATCAGGTGTATATAAGCATGTTGTTGTTGTTGGTGGTGGAGCAACTGCTAAACTTGGTATGAATGCAAAAGACCATATAAAGAAAAACATTCCTGTTCTAGAGGATGTACTTGGTGGATTTGCAGTTCTAGTTTCAGAAGATGATGGAATTTCACCAGTATTCAACACTGATTTAGTTGGAAGACATACAGTAGGAACTGGCTCATCTCCTCAAGCAGTAATTACATCATTAATCACAATGCCACTAGATAAAGGTGGTTTAAAAATTACAGATATCAGTAAATACTCTGTAGAAATGCAAAATCCAGATATTACGAAGCCTGCTGGAGCTGGAGATGTTCCAGAAGCTAACTATAAGATGATAGCGGCTCTTGGAGTAAAAAGAGGAGATTTAGAAAAATCTTCACTACCAACTTTTGGTAAGGAACACGGAATGCCAGGATTCGCTCCTACTCAAGGACATATTCCATCAGGAGTTCCATTTATAGGTTTTGCAATTGATGAAATGAAAGAACAGAAGTTAGATAAAGTTATGATAGTTGGAAAAGGAAGTCTTTTCTTAGGAAGAATGACAAACCAGTTCGATGGAGTATCATTTGTAATGGAAAAAAATGATGGTAAGGGTGAAGATAAAGCACCTCAAGTTGATGAGCAGCAAATCAAATCTATGATAGCAGATGCGATGAGAAAGCTTGCTGAAAATTTGGGACAATAAGAAGGAGGCAAAGAAAATGAACTTGAATAAAGTAATAGCTGATGCCTTTCTTGAGATTGCCGATGGAATTCAAACTGGAAGCTTTGGAAAAACTAAAAAGGTAGCACTTACTACTCTTGGTAGTGAGCATGGAGAAGCTACTCTTATAGAAGGCGCGAAGCTTGCTAAAAAACTTTATCCTCAGCTTAATATAGTTTTAATTGGTTCAGCAAATGATTCTGGACTAGAAACTATTGAAGTGAGCTCTGAAGATGAAATGTATAAAGTAATGGAAGCAAAACTTGATAGCAAAGAAATAGGTGCTTGCGTTACTATGCACTATAACTTTCCAATAGGGGTTTCTACAGTAGGTAGAGTTGTAACACCTGCAAATGGCAAAGAAATGTTCATTGCTACGACTACTGGAACATCTTCAGCTCAAAGAGTAGAGGCTATGGTTAAAAATGCTGTTTATGGCGTAATTGCTGCAAAAGCATCAGGTATAGAAAAACCAACCGTCGGTATCTTGAACGTTGATGGAGCTAGAAGTGTGGAAAAGGTTTTAGTTGAGCTTCAAGCTAAAGGCTATGATATTGCTTTTGGCGAGTCTCAAAGAAGTGATGGTGGAAGAGTTTTAAGAGGAAATGACTTGCTTCTTGGAACTGTTGATGTTGTGGTTACAGATACTCTTACAGGAAATATTTTAATGAAAATGTTCTCATCTTTTACAAGCGGAGGACAATACGAGGTTTCTGGATATGGTTATGGTCCTGGAGTAGGCGAAGGCTATGAGCGTAATGTTCTTATATTATCAAGAGCATCAGGTGCTCCAGTAATTGCAAACGCTTTAAAATATGCTCATGAAATCGCTAACAACGATATAACAGAAATTGCTAAAGCTGAGTTTAAAAAGCTTAATGCTCTTAAGTGGATGGATTTAATTCCTAAGCCTGTTGAGAAAAAAGCTGCTCAGGAAGAGGTTGTTGCACAACCTGATAAAGTTGTAGTAACTGGATCTATTTCAGGAATAGATATAATGGAATTAGAAGATGCAGTTCAGCTATTATGGAAAAATAGTATTTATGCTGAAAGCGGCATGGGCTGTACAGGTCCAATAGTTCTTGTCCCAGAAGACAGAGTAAGCGAATGTCAACAAATTTTAGTTAAAGCTGGATTTGCAGCTGGAGAAGGCGACATCTGCTAGACAAATAACACTTGTAAAAAGTAAAAATTTTGTTAAAATAAAATAGAGCCTTAATTATTTTATTTGTAAGATTTTTATTTTAATTTTAGGAGGGATAGGAAAATGAAGAAAAGAATCACAGCTTTATTCTTAGCTTCTATCATGGGTATTATGACTCTTGCTGGATGCTCTAGTGCTCCTGCAGAAACACCTGCTGAAGAGCCAGCTGCAGAAGAAACAGCAGCAGAATCACTTAAAATCAGTATGGTTACAGACGTTGGTGGAGTTAAAGACCAATCTTTTAACCAAAGTGCTTGGGAAGGTCTTGAAAAAGCAAAAGCAGATCTTGGTATTGAAATTGGATATATCGAGTCTAAGCAAGATGCTGATTATGAGCCAAACCTAGAGACACTTGTAGATGGAGAAAACGATCTTATTTGGGGTGTTGGATTTAAAATGGCTGATGCTATTTTAGCAGCAGCAGGAAATTATCCAGAGCAAAAATATGCTATAATCGATAACGATTATGGTGATGCTACTCCTGATAACGTACTTGGCGTTTTATTCAAAGAAGAAGAGCCTTCTTACCTAGTTGGTCTAATCGCTGGTAAAATGACTCAATCAAATAAAATAGGCTTTATTGGTGGTATGGATGTACCTGTAATCAATAGATTTAGATTTGGATTCTTAGCAGGAGTAAAAGCTGCTAATCCAGATGCAGTTGTTGATGTACAGTTCGTAAATGCATTTAATGATCCTGCAAAAGGAAAAGCTGTTGCTAATCAAATGTATGCTTCTGGAGTAGACATAATATTCCACGCAGCTGGAGATAGTGGTAACGGTGCAATTGAAGCTGCTAAAGAGCAGAACAAATGGGTAATCGGTGTTGATAGAGACCAAAACGATCTAGCTCCAGATAACGTTATTACATCTGCAGTTAAGAGAGTTGATAACGCTATGTTCAACGTTGCTAAAGAATTAAAAGATGGCAACTTTGCTGGCGGAACAACAATCGTATTTGGTTTAGATGAAGGTGGAGTTGATATAGCTCCTACAACAAGCAAAAATGTACCTGCTGATATCTTAGAATTTGTTGAAGCTGAAAAACAAAAAATTATCAATAAAGAAATTACTGTTCCTGGAACAGAAGAAGATTATAACTCTATGAACTAGTTTTGACATGATTTATTTATCCCGGTAGTGATACCGGGATTTTTTATCTAGTAAATTAATACATATTTCTGATATAATAGAAAAAGATTTTTATATATTAAAAATTCACTTTCAGGTTTACTATGTACTTCAGATAGGTATCTGATAGAATAGTATTAAGTTTGATATATTATGATTCAAGGAGGTTAAATTGTGACAAAACCTAAGGCGAATGTTGATTTTTCTCACAAAGTTGTAGAAATGAAAAATATTACGAAAAAATTTGGAGATTTTATTGCTAATGATAGTATAGATTTAACGGTCCATAGAGGAGAAGTTCATGCACTACTTGGAGAAAATGGAGCTGGAAAATCTACATTAATGAATATTTTATATGGTCTATATACTCCAACTGATGGGAAAATATTTATTGAAGGAATAGATTCGATAATTGATAATCCAAATAAAGCCATAGCATTAGGAATAGGAATGGTTCATCAACATTTTATGTTAGTACCGCCATTTACTGTGGCAGAAAATATAATACTTGGAATGGAACCTATGAAAACGTTTAAACAAATAGATATGGATAAAGCTATAGCTGATGTTAAAGCTATTTCGGAAAAATACGGGCTTTATGTAGATCCTAAAGCAAGAGTTATGGATATAACAGTAGGTATGCAGCAGAGAGTTGAGATATTAAAAGCTTTGTATAGAGGGGCAGAAATATTGATACTAGATGAACCAACTGCAGTATTGACTCCTCAAGAAATAAAAGAACTAATAGAAATTATAAGAAACCTTACAAAAGAAGGTAAAACAATTATTTTAATAACTCATAAACTAAAAGAGATAAAAGAAGCAGCTGATTACTGTACTATAATTAGAAGAGGTAAAAAAATAGATACGGTAGATGTTTCTCAAACTGATGAGAATAAACTTGCATCAATGATGGTTGGAAGAGAAGTAACATTTAAAGTTGACAAAAATGACGCTACTTATGGAGATACCGTTTTAAAAATAGAAGGAATAAAAGCTAAAGATAACAGAGGATTATATGCGCTTAATGGACTTGACCTAGAAGTAAGACGTGGAGAAATTTTAGGAATAGCTGGAGTTGATGGCAATGGACAATCTGAACTGGTAGAAGTAATAACAGGGCTTAAAAAAGCTGAAAGCGGATCTGTTATGATTAATGGAAAAGAAATAGTTAATTCTACTCCTAGAAATATAATGGATTCCGGAATTTCAAATATACCAGAGGATAGACAAAAACATGGACTTGTTTTAGATTTTACTGTATCAGAAAATATGATACTTCAAAATTATAAAAAGGAAAGATTTTCAAAAAATGGAAAACTTATAGATTCTAATATAAAGCAATTTGCAAATGAACTTATTAATAGATTTGATGTTAGACCACAAAATAATACTTTAAAAGCAAGGGCTTTATCTGGTGGAAATCAGCAGAAGGTAATAATTGCAAGGGAAGTAACAAATGACCCAGATTTGTTGATTGCAACTCAACCAACTAGAGGTTTAGATGTAGGGGCTATTGAGTTTGTTCATAAATCTCTTATCGAACAAAGAGATAAAGGAAAAGGCGTTTTATTAGTTTCGTTTGAGTTAGATGAAATTATGAGTGTTTCTGATAGAATAGCTGTAATTTATGAAGGGAAAATAGTTGGAATTATTGATGCAAAAGAAGCCGAGGAAAATCAACTTGGATTAATGATGGCAGGAGGAACAAAATGATGAAAAAGTTTAAGCTAAATGAGCAACTTCTTTATACTATACTGTCTATCTTTCTTGGTTTTTTAGTTGGAGCAGTAATTCTTATAATAGCTGGATTTAATCCAATAGAAGCTTATAGCGTTATGATTAAAGGAATTGTTGGGAAACCAAGATTTATAGCATGGACTATAGTATATGCAACTCCGCTTATACTTACAGGCTTGTCAGTTGCATTTGCTTTTAGAACTGGTTTATTTAATATTGGAGCTGAGGGTCAGTATATTGTAGGCTCTATGGTTGCAGTACTAGTTGGATATTTTTTTGATGGACCAGCTTTTATTCATATTCCATTAGCAATTATAGCTGGTTGTTTAGCAGGAGCACTTTGGGCTGCGATTGCAGGGCTTCTTAAAGCAAAATTTGGAATTAATGAGGTAATTTCAACAATAATGTTAAACTGGATAGCTCTTTATTTATCAAACTTTGTTACTATAATAGATGGATTTAGGCTTCCAAATAGCGAAGCCTCTTATAGTATCAAAGAGACAGCTTCCATTGGAATTTCATTCTTAAAGCCTCTAGTTGGAACTGCAAAAGTTAATTGGGGTATTGTTATAGCAATTATAGCTGCAATTTTAGTTTATTATATAATCTTTAAAACTACTTTAGGATATGAACTTAGAGCAGTTGGGTATAATAAGCATGCTGCTGAATATGGAGGAATAAATGTCAATAGATCAATAATTGTATCTATGGCTATTGCAGGAGGGCTAGCAGGTCTTGCAGGAGTAACGCAGGTTCTAGGTGTTTCTCATAAGATTACAATACTTGCAGCAGCAGAAGGTTATGGATTTGATGGTATAGCTATATCTCTTATTGGTGCAAACTCTCCATTTGGGGTAGTGATGGCTGGACTTTTATTTGGTGGATTGAAATATGGTGGCTCAAAACTTCAAACAATAGGTGCTCCTCCT
>Ga0334893_1001494_pt1 | contig 22114 bp, 17 predicted proteins | sample GraSluR3_MG_5_FD_207218 | JGI IMG/M metagenome (GOLD analysis project Ga0334893, IMG submission 207218) | Sludge microbial communities from methane-producing bioreactor in Wageningen University, Netherlands - Granular Sludge_09_05-R3 | ecosystem: Engineered > Bioreactor > Anaerobic >...
CGCCGCCCTTCGGCTGGTCTTTCTGTTCGCCCTGTTCGCCCTGCTCGCCCTTCTGCCCACCTTGCTCGCCCGATTTGGTTCCGGGCTCTGGGGATTTCGGTTCCTGTTCCTGGCCGGAGCGCCCGCTTTGTCGTCCTTGCTGCGACTTCGCGTCGCCCTGGGATTGCGCATCCGAGCCCGATCCGCCATCTTCGGGCTCGCCGGAGCCGTTCTGCTCGGCCTTTTCCCCCGAGCCCGAGCCGCCCTGTTTGGCCTGCGACTTCGAGCGGTCGGCTTGGTCGTGGGAATCGCTTTCGGAGCCTGACCGGCCGCCTTCCCGCGAATCGGGCGAGTCCGATTCGTGCTCTTCGCCGCGCGAGCCGGAGCGGCGCCCGTCGGCGTCTTCGTCGGCGGCCTCGCCTCCCATCACGTCGTGGCGCGAGGCCTGGCGCGTGGGCGAGCCCACGCGGAACGACAGCCGGGCCACCTCGTACTCGGCGTTGGGGCGGGGCAGCACGGCGGCCAGGGCCAGCACGGTCACGATGAACGCGCAGCCCACGGCGATCCAGGTGCCCGCCATAGCCGGGGGCATCTCGATGTGGCGCTGGCGCAGGTAGCGCCGCATTCCCAGAAAGCTCGTCGAAAGCAGCAGCCCCAATCCGCTGGCCACGTAGACCAGGAGCAGTTGGAACAGGTACAGGCGCCGCGCCTGGTCGGCGCTCGACACGAACCACTGCCCGATGCCGAACAGGGGCAGCGCGGCCAGCGAGAAGTAAACGACCCAAACGCCCGGCGCGTGGGGGCGTTTTTCGCGCTCGAGGAATCGCTGGAACCAGGTCAGCGGATCGGCGTCGCGCGAGGTCACTCCCTCGGGCTCGCCGGGTTCGTCGGGCTCGGTCTTCTTGGGCCGGTCGGGGTCGCGCGGGGCGCTGGCCGCCTTTTCGTCGAGGCCCACGGTCTGCATGAGGCCCTCGCCCGCGTCGTCCTCCCGCTCGTCGATCACCGTGCAATCCCAGGTGAGCTTGTGGGCGGCCCACCAGATGAGCACCATCAGGCCGAGGTTGACGAGCATGTTGTACCGCGTGAGGAACCCTCCGCCCTGGAACTCGACGAACCGCCGGATCGCCATCGCGGTCACCAGGGCCAGGGGCAGGCCGAACAGCATGGCCCGCTCCTTGCCTTCCTCGATCGAGATGCGGGCGATGAGCACGATGGCCAGGGTGAAGCAGGCGAGGATCCACAGCAGGCGCGCCTCGTAGCGGCCCTGGTAGAAGACCTCGACGAGAAAGTAGAGCAGGCTGCCGACCATGAGCATGATCAGCGCGGGGCTGATGGCGATGGCCACGTAATCGCCCAGGGTCTTGTCGAGTCGGCGTCGGATCATCGCGTCACGTAATCCCGGCACACGGTGCCAATGCTCGCCCGGTCGCGAAGGTGCCGGGCTTCGATCCCCTCGGCAAGCAGCCGGCCGGCCGCCTGCTCATAGTCGTTGATCTCATACAGGTTGAGAACCGCCGAGACCGCGAAGCCGCTGCGCCGCAGGTTGCCCAAGGCGATCGCCGTCGCGTCGGGAACCGCGTGGAGGATCGCCAGCACCGTGGCGTCGCGCGGCAGCCGGCCGGCCGTCTCGGCCAGCAGTTCGGCGAAGGTCAGGCCGTCGGTCAGCTCGATCCGGGCCAGGGTCTCGAGGATGCGCATGAGCTGCTCGGCGCCGCGCTGGGTGGGCACGACGAGCGGTTCGAGGCGGTCGCTCGTTGCGACCATTTCGGCGACGCGCCGGGCCGCCCTGCGCGAGCGGATGTCGTAGTCCCAGCCCTCCTGGCGGATGCGGTCGGCCGCGTCGCGCCCGTTGGTCACCAGGCCGACCTGCTGGTTCATCTCGTACAGGGCGTTGGCCAGCGAGGCCGCCGCGGTGACCGCCAGCTCGGAGCGAAAATCGCGGTCGCGCGGGTGGTAGGCGTCGCGGTGGAAGTCGACCACCAGCGTGGCCCCGGCGATGGTCGAGGGCTCATAGACCTTGCTGTGAAGCTCGCCCGTCCGGGCCGTCGCCCGCCAGTGGACGCGGTTGAGCGGATCGCCCGGCTCGAAACGCCGCACGCCCGCGATGCGCGTGGGGTCTTCGTAGAGCCGGTACGACATGCGGATCTCGCCGATGGGCCGCCGCGAGGCCACGTCGTAGCCCTCCAGGGCGAGCACCTCGGGATAGACCATCAGGAAGTGCGGGTCGGTGACCACGCGGTAGCGCCGGTGCAGCCCGAACAGATCGCCCGTCTCGAGCACCAGCGGCCCGATCTGGAAATAGCCGCGGCGGTTGCACTCCAACTGGTAGAGGATCGTCTTGCGGCTGCGGCCCTTGAGCATGGCCAGTTGCAGGCGCTTTCCCTTGACGAGCAGGCGGGGCGGCGGGGGCAGGAAGGCGTGCCGCGGCAGCAGGTCCTCCAACAGCACCCAGGGCACCGGCAATCCGCCGCGGTTGCGCACGTGGAGCACCACGGCCACCAGGTCGCCCACGTTGGCCGTCAACCGGTTGCACTCGCGCTCGGCCGCGAGGCTCTCGGCCCAGGTGCGGGCCAGAAATCGGCTCGCGATCATCACGCCCAGCAAAGCGTACATGGCGTACGCCAGCAAGCCCAGGTCGAACGCCAGGGCGATCAACAGCAGCAGACAGGCTCCGGCAAACCACTTCATCCCAGGTCGGGCTGTTGCGAAAGCATGGGAACGGGCACTTCCTCGACGATCTCTTCGACGATCGACTCGGCCGTGATCTTGCGCAGCCGGCTCTCGGGCCGCAGGATCAGCCGGTGGGTAAGCACCGGGGCCGCCACCTTCTTCACGTCGTCGGGCTGGACGAAGTCGCGGCCCGAGGCGGCCGCCAGCGCCTGTGCCGTGCGGAACAGCGCGATCGACGCGCGCGGACTGCCCCCCAGGCTCAGGTCGTCCGACTTGCGCGTGTCGTGCACGATCTGCGTCAGGTAGCGGCGGACCTTCTCGTCGACGTGCACCTCCCGAACCGCCTTCTGGCACTCGACGATCTCCTCGGGCGTGACGACCGGCTCGATCTGATCGAGCGGATGCCCCCGGCGCAGCCGGTCGAGCATCTTGAGCTCATCGTCCATGCTCGGGTAGCCCAGGCTGAACCGCATCAAGAACCGGTCGAGTTGGGCCTCGGGCAGGGGAAACGTGCCCTCGTGGTCGATCGGGTTCTGGGTGGCGATGACCAGAAACGGCGGGGCGAGCCGGTGCGTCACCCCGTCGACCGTCACCCGGCCCTCGGCCATCGCCTCGAGCAGCGACGACTGGGTGCGCGGCGTGGTCCGATTGATCTCGTCGGCCAGCACGATCTGGGCGAAGATCGGCCCGGGACGAAACTCGAACTCGCTCGTCTTCTGGTTGAAGATCGACGCCCCGGTCACGTCGGTGGGCAACAGGTCGGGCGTGCACTGCACCCGCTTGAACTTGCAGCCCACGCTCTGCGCCAGGGCCCGGGCCAGCATGGTCTTGGCCACGCCGGGCACGTCCTCCAAGAGCACGTGCCCCTCGCAGAACCACGACACGAGCGACAGAATGATCTGCCGCCGCTTGCCCACGATGACCTTCTCTACGTTGGCGATGATCTTCTTCGCCGTCGCCATCACGTCGACCATAAGACGCCTCGACTGTTCCCCAGGTTGCACGAGAGCCGACGACCGCGGCACGCGACTCTGCCAAAAGAAAAGACGGCCCCACACCCCCAATCTAGGCGGTGGCGGCAGACGTGTCAACGACTTGGCCCGTCGTGTTCAAAAACCCTGTCGCACCGTAACCCGACCTGCTGCAACAGCGTACGGCACACCGGGAGGGCTTGGCATTGTCGACCTCCTGGACGAAATGATCCGTCAAGGGGATGGATGCCCTGCTCGCCGACGAAGAATGCGCCGGGCTGGACTCAGCATCAATCACCCGCGATCGGCATCGGCTCCCGCGAGTGCGTCAGGCAGCCTTGCGCTGGTAGTGCCTCAGCAGCCCGCCGAGGCGCTCGCGGACGACGACATCGTTCGCCCCAAGGCACTCCACGCGCTCGGGCGGATGTGACATGGACGGTGGCACGTTCCCCAATGCCAAGCGCGGCCTCTCGGCGTGGTCGTGGGCGACGTAGGGGCATCGTTGCGACCTGTCCTGCCGGGATGATCCATTGAGTCGTCGCTTACGCTTGTCTCGGGCGTTGGCTGAGCAGCCCGGCAAGGCTAGAATACCATGATGCGAATCGACGAGTTCGTCTGGCCGCGGGACAGAATCGACCACATCGACCGGCGTGGTGCCGGACGAAGTCGAGGAAGCGTGTTTCGGCCAGGCGCTGGTGCAACGGGCGAAGTCCGAAGGCGAGAATCCCGTCTATTACGTTCTCGGGCAAACCAGCGCCGGTCGATATCTGTTCTGCGCGGTGATCCAGTTTCGTGACGGAAAGGGTTATCCGGTTACGGCTCGGCCGATGACCGACAAGGAGAAACGGCGTTACCGCCAATGGAAAGACCGATGAGCACTTCAAAACTACCCCAAACCGATTCCATCCAGGAACTCGCCAAGTTCTGGGACACTCACGACCTGACGGAATTCGAGGACGAATTGGAGGAAGTCGGCGAGCGGGTCTTCCAGCGCGAGGCCGAAATCACGGTGCACCTGGAAACGAACGAAGCACAAGCAGTTCGAAGGATGGCCGAATCGCGGGGCGTCGCGGATTCGGAGCTGATTCGCCAGTGGGTGCTTGAGAGAATCAGCAATCTGTGATCGGTGGAACGTGCGCGGTCCGACCACGAGGAGCTTGGGAACGAGAGAAGACCAACTCGCCCTTGCGACTCCCGATCGTTGTCGTGCGAAGGTCCGCTATCCCCGTGTGTCAACTCCCACGACGAACATCGAGCGGCGGCTCGGGTTCGCGCCGCGGCTACGGCGCGGCCAAGCGGCCGAGGATTTCGAGGGCCTTTCGCTCGTAGATCGCCTGCCACTCGGGGGCGAAGGGAGTGAGGGCGTCTTCGTAGGCCTCGTGGTCGTAGGCGTCGGCCGTGGGGGCGTAGCCGAGGTGGCCGTTGGTGTAGCCGGCCGCCAAGGTGGGCTCGAGCGGCGATTGCCCCTTGATTCGCAGGGCAATCTCCGCGAAGGGCTCGCCCGGGAAGGTGACCAGAGCGAAGTCGCCCACGCGAAGCCCCACGATTTCGGCGGCGATCGGGTCGCTCTGCTCGCGGTCGCGGTGGCGCTGGTAGGCCTCGAGGTTCGAGCGGATGCGGATCAGCCGCTCCATCTGCTCGATGCACTTGAGGTACTTTTCCACGCGCTGCCGGTTCTGGTCGTCGAGCTCTTCGAGGCCCCGCTGGCCGGTCGCCGCTTCGTGTTCGTAGAGATAGGCGGCATAGGCGGGAGGCTCGGCGTCGAGCCGGTGTTTCAGGTACAGGGGCAGGAAGCTCTTGAAATTCAGGAACGTGCCCGCCCCGTGCGTTCCGCAGCCGATGCCGGTGAAGAATCGCAGGATCTCCTCCTGCTGCCGTTCGAGCGACTCGATGCGGGCCGCGACGTCGTTGCGTCGCGGCAGCTCGACGGTCTCGGCGATCAGCCGAAGCGGGGCCTCGTCGAGCGTGGCGATCGCGACCGTCGTGGTTCCGTCGCCGATCACCAATGCCTTGGCATACAAGGGGTCGTGGACGGGGCGGCTGGGGTTATCGCGTAGTATGCTCTCCGCCGCCACGCCGGCCCGGAGCGGCGCCGCCTCGAGGCGAGCGTCGCCCGGCCTCGCGATTGCCGCGAAAACGAGCAAAACCAGCACGGCCGGCAACGGTGCCGCATCGGCCCTGAGACGGATCATCGCGTTCCTCCTTCCGGATCGGAGAGCGCAGGCGATTGAAGATTCCAAAGCTCGGGGTGATTGCGTTTCGAGGGACCCGGCCGCGTCTCAATCGTCGGGGCCGGCGCTGCCGCCGGCCGACTTCGGCTTGGGCGTGAGGATCAGGGTCACGGGGGTGCCGATGGGAGGGATCCGCTCGGCGAACGCCTCGAACAGCAGGGCCGCGTTCGCGTCGGTGCTGCGCACCGGCACGTCGAGCACCGCGCTGGGGAAATTCGACACGCAGATCAGGTCGCCCTCCATGTCGGCCAGATAGCGGCGCTGCCCGTCCCGCTCATGGAACATGCTCCCGGCGAACACCCAGGGATACTCCATGGCCCGCCAGGCGGCGAACTGGTCTTCGATGTTGAGTTCCTCGTCGTGCGGATTGGCCACCACGCCCTGGAACATTTCGTATCGGGCCATGACGTCCCGCACCCAGTCCTGGGCCCGCGCCCGGCGGCGCCGACCGTCTTCGTCGTTCCACACGACCGCGACTTCGATCTCGGTGCCTCGGGCCGGGCGGTACTCGGGCTCGAATTGGGCGGGGCCCCCCGGCTCGGCGCCGGCCAGGAGCAACCCCGCGTGCACCACGTACGCCTCGGTATCGACCGACACCACGGCCTCGTGCTCCTTCGAGCCCTTCAGACAGGCGAACAGCTCCAGAGGCACCTGACGCTGGCAAACCGTTCCCACCAACACGACGTGCTTTCGGTCGCGGTCGATCCAGGCGGGTCGGGTCGGATGAAGGGGCTGCAGGCCCTCGGGATCGTCGACCAGCGGAACCGGGGGCGGCGGCTCGGCCGGGGGGGCGTCTTCGCCCGAAGGCTCCGCGACTTCTTGCTCGAAGGCCACGGATTCCGGGGGCGAATCGACTTCGCCGGGGCGCCGAGCGGGCTTCGCATCGGGCGCGGCCGGCTCGCGCGCGGGCTCCTGGGCATCGACGGCGTCGGCCGGCGCGGCCTCGACGGGGGCCTTCGCTTGCGCCGGGGCTTCGTCGCCCGCAACGGTCGGCGAGTCGATTGCGTCGGCCTCGGGTTCGAGCGAGCGCGCCGCGCGGTCCGAAGGGGTCGCCGGTGGATCGCTCGGCTGCGGCGTGCATCCCTCGCTGAAAACGAGGGCGAGCACGACGCAGACGCCCACAAAAACCGCCGCTTGCCGTTGACACGGTTCCATCAGTCGAGCTCCTGGCGTAAAATCGGCGGAGTCGCCACGCGCCCCGGGCGCGCGGCCTCTTCCCTCGGAATTATAGCCGCTTGCCTCGACTTCTGAATCGCCAGCCTCCGCCTTTCGGCCACCATGGATGCGAACCCTCGCGACGGCATCGAACTCACGCCCCGCACTTCCCGCTGCCTGGGCGACTCGCTCGCCAAGGTCTGGCACAAGACGGCCCCCGCCGCCGTGCGCCGGGCCTATCGCGACGGAGACGAAGGGGCGGGCTGGTCGGCATGGGTCCGGCATCTGGCCGAGCGCAAACGGCCCCTGGGGCTGCGGCAGCTTCTCGAGACGGGCCACTCGCCGATCGCCTGGGCGGTGCACGACGAACTCGTCGACGGGGCGGCCGGTCGCCTGCTCGAGTTGGACCGGCTCGACGCGAACCGCTCGCGCCGCAACGCCGCCGAGTCGATGCTGAACGCTCACCTGTCGGGTACCGCGAATGAGCCGTCGGCGGGCGATGCCCTGGAGTCGCTCGCCTGGTGCCACGCCCTGCCGCGTCTGGCCGAGCGAATCGCGCCCGCGTTGTGGTGGGCACTGCTCGACCACCTCGCGGGCACGGCGACCGACGCCGCCGGAATCGACCTGAGCAAGGCGCCTCTGGTCCACCAGCTTCTGGCGGGAGAGCTGCCGCTCGCGCTGGCGTATCTCTTTCCCGAAATCACCGCGTGCCGCAAGCTGGCAAAGCCGGCGCGCCACGCGCTGTCGGCCGGACTGGCCGATCTGCTCGACGGCGAAGGGTTGCCCCACGCCACGAATCTCGGGCTGTTGCGCCCCCTTCTGGCCTGTTGGACCCGATGCCGGGCGATCGGCAACGAAACGTCCCACGGCTGCTGGGATCGGGCGGCCCAGGAACAGTACCAGTGGCTCGTGCGCCAGGCCCTGCGCCTGACGCGGAGCGACGGGACCCAGGTGTTCGCCGCCGAATCGGGCAGGCATTCGCGGCAACTGCTTGCCGCCGCGCTGCGACTGTGCGCCGGCGGCGACGTCGATCGAATCGCCGAGCGCGTGCTTCCGAAAACCTGGAAGGCCAACGGAGCACCCCACGGCAAAGGCCCTCTGCCCGACGCGGCGAGCCACTCCGAATGGGCGGCCGTCGGCGTGCTTCGTCCCGGATGGAAGCGATCCCACCCGCGCCTGACCGTGGCCTACCCCGGCGAATCGGTCCGGATCGAGCTGCAGTGCGGCCACGACGTGGTTTTGTCGGGCGCGTGGCAGTTCGAGGTGCGCTGCCGGGCGGCCGCGATCCGGCCGGTATCGCATTGGGAAGAAATCTGCTGGGTCTCGGATGCCGACGTCGACTACCTGGAATTGGAGATTCCGCTATCCGACGGATTCCGGCTTCAGCGGCACCTGCTCCTGGCGCGGGAAGATCGGTTCCTGTTTCTGGCCGACGCGATTCTCGGGCCGGAGACGGCCGACGTGGAGTATCGGGGGCGTCTGCCGCTGGCCCCGGGGGCCTCGTTCGAGCCCGCCCACGAAACCCGCGAGGGGTTTCTACGCGGCGGCCGGCCGACTGCCCTGGTGATGCCTCTCGCCCTGCCCGAATGGCGCCTCGACCCGCGGACCGGGTCGCTGGTCGAGCGCGACGGGCACCTCGAGCTCGCGCAAGCGATGCGCGGTGGGGCGGGCTTTGCCCCGCTGTTTTTCGACTTGCAGTCGCGGCGCATGGCCCGACCCGCCACCTGGCGGCAACTGACCGTGGCCGAGGACCTCAAGATCGTTCCGCCCGAGGTGGCGGTCGGCTACCGCGTTCAGGCGGGCGGCGGCCAATGGCTGATCTATCGTTCGCTGGGGCGGCCGGGGAACCGGACGCTTTTGGGGCACAATCTCGTGACCGAGTTGCTGGTCGCCCGCTTCCGCCGCGACGGCGAGGTCGAGCCCCTGATCGAGATCGAGTCGGAGTAACGGGCTCCCAAGGCGGCCGGCGGCCCATCGCCCCGCCGTCACTTCGCCCGCTTCGCGGCGGGAACGAACGGCTTCGGCTCGACGTCCAGCGGCACGCCCGGCTTCCAGTCGAACCACAGGTCGCCCTCGACGATGCGGCCGGGCTCGCGCAGGCCGGCGCCGGGCTGCTTGACGTCGCCCAACTCGGTCCGCATGCGGTCGGCCAGCTTCTGGATCCTGGCCACCACGTCGGGGTGCTCGGCGGCCACGTCGGTGGTCTCGCCGACGTCGTTTTCGAGGTCGAACAGCGACAGGCCGATCTTGGCCTGTTCGTAGGCGACGGGCGTCCCGCCCGTGCCGCCGGGCCGGCCGGCCAGGGTGCGGTAGCCGTGAGGGAAGTGGAGCTTCCACCGGCCCATGCGCACGGCCTGGAGTTGTCGGCCGTAGTAGAAGAAGTACGCCTCGTGGGGGCTCTTCGCTCCCGGCTCGCCCGCCATGAGCGGCCAGATGTCCTTGCCGTCGATCGGGTGGTCGGGCAGGGCGGCCCCGATGAGCCCGGCGATCGTCGGCAGGACGTCGATCGTCATGGCCGGCTCGCGGCAGACGGTGCCGGCGGGGATCTTGCCGGGCCACCACACGATCGTGGGCTCGCGGCACCCGCCGTCGAACATGGTGCCCTTGCCCTCGCGCAGGGGCCCGGCCGTGCCGGCGTGGTCGCCGTAGCTGAGCCACGGGCCGTTGTCCGACGTGAACAGCACCAGGGTATCCCGGTCGAGCCCGTGCTCGCGCAGGGCGTCGAGGATCTGCCCCACCGACCAGTCGAGTTCCATCACGACGTCGCCGAACAAGCCGCGCGGCGACTTGCCGCGGAACTTGTCGGACACGTAGAGCGGCACGTGGACCATCGAGTGGGGCACGTACAGCAGAAAGGGCCGATCCTTGTTCCGCCCGATGAAGTCGACGGCGCGCTCGGTGTACCAGGTCGTCAGATGGTTCTGGTCTTCGCCCGTCACCTCGGCGTCGACGACCTTGTCGTTGTCGAACAGCGGCAGATTGCAGAACCGGTCGCCGGCCGTGGGATGGTAGGGCCACATGTCGTTCGAGTAGGGCAGGCCGAAATACTCGTCGAAGCCGTGGTGGGTGGGCAGGAACTTGGGATGATGGCCCAGGTGCCACTTGCCGTAGCAGGCCGTGGCGTAGCCCTTCTGCTTGACGACTTCGGCCAGGGTCATCTCGTCGGCGTGGATGCCGAAGTTGGCCGTGTGGCTCAGGGCGCCGAGGATGCCCACGCGCACGTTGTAGCACCCGGTCATCAGCCCGGCCCGCGACGCCGAGCACACGGCCTGGGTGACGTAGAAGTCGGTGAACCTGCGCCCCTCGCGGGCCATGCGATCCAGGTTGGGCGTCTCGTACCCCTCGGCCCCGAAGGGCCCGATGTCGCCGTAACCCATGTCGTCGATGAACACGATCACGAAGTTGGGCGGGCGGTCGGCCAAGGCGTCGCGGCCCAGCAGGGCGAAGGCCAGGGCCAATGCGATCGATGCGAGTCGGAATACCATGTTCGTTCCTCCTCAAGGGGTAGCGTGACCAGCGGTTTTGGCGGTATCGGATCGGCAGGCTCCCATTCTAGCCGACGATCGCGCGCGGTGCATCAGCCCCGCGGCCGAGCGATCGCTTCGCCGCGTCGCGCCGCCGCGAACCTTGTTGTGCCGGCCACGGGCGCCCGTCATACTGGACGCGCACGCCCGGGGCACGCGACGCGAGCTGGGCGATTGAGTCGCTGCCGATCCCGAACGCCGCGTCTACCACCATTGCCACTCGTCGCGGTGCTTCTTGACGTAGTCGACCGCGGCGGATGAGCCGTAGTACACGGCGCCCTCCGAGAGGCTCCGGTCGCGAATCACGCACACCGAGCGCCCACGGCGCAATGCGTCGAGGAAGTGGCGCAAATCGTGCCGCTGGGCGATGTAGAGGATCCGCTGCTTTTCGAGGCGATCGCGCCACTTGGCCACGTCGCCGTGGGCGTCGCCATCGGCGACGGCGGGAAGCTTGCCGATCCATCGCTCTCGATAGGGGAAGTGGCGCACCCAATCCCAGGCCGGCCAACCCAACGCGGCAATGATCGCGTTGAACCCCGGGCGGCCCTCGAGCCCGTCGTCGTAGACCATGTAGGAGTTGACCATCGAGTAGTCCAGCTCGGGATAGAAGAGCGTGCCCACCGCCCGCACGGGGCCGATCACCTCGTGCTTGAAGCGCGACCACGGCAGCCCGCGCTTCCCCGCCGCGTCGGCCGCCGAGAACACATTCTGATCGTGCTCCGACAGGTCGGGCGGGATCAGCCAATTCGACACGTGGTCGGCGGGGTGGCCGCCGAGCCAGTGGAGGCGGTGGGGATAATTCTCGGGGCAGGCCACGACCTCTAGCGCGTACCCCTGCGCCTCGACGTGCCGCCGCGCCTCGGAAACGTCGGTCGTCTTCGCGCCGATCAGATGGAGCCTCATGCGGCGGACCTGTTCGACCATCGCGCGCTGGCTCTCGCCGGCAACGGCGGGCGCCTTGAGATGGGCCTGGTAGATCGAATACTTGTCCTCGGGGATCACGAGGGCGGGGCGCGATACGGTCTTGCGGCGAATGGCCGTTTTCGCGTCGCCCGTCAGCAATTCCAGGGCGTGGACCGCGTAGTACGTGCTGTACAGGCGCGAGTTCCAGCCCGGCCGGTCGCCGAAACCGCCGTCGGGATTCTGAAGCGCATTGAGCCAATCGATGCAGGCGTCGACCCGCTCGGGCTGGGAGCCCAGCACCTTGAGCGCGCGAACCGCCGCCCACGTGTACCAGGCGTCGGGCTGGTTGCTGAAGTCGTCGCGCGACGCGCTCCAGCGAAATCCGCCGGCGGGCGTTTGGCACGAGCGGATCCATCGCGCGCATGCCTCGGCGTCCGGAACGGGCAAGCCGAGGGCGTGGTAGGTCGTCACCGCGTGGCACGTGATGATCAAGTGGGCGTCGGACTCCGTGGGAGGCGGCTCGAGCCGGTAGGCATCGACGAACCCGCCTTCCTCGACCTGGCGCGCGTCGAGAAACGCCTCGGCCACCTCGGCATTCACGATCGTTCCGTCCAGAGTCGTCAGGGCGCTGACCATGTACCAAAGCGTGGGCACGTCGTAGAACACGCCGACGCCGTAGGGACCGTAGTATTTTCCCTCCCGATCCCTGTATTCGAGCCGCCACCGACCGCCGAGTTCGATTCGATCCTCGCCCTGGCGCTGGCCCGGAAAGACATCGATCGCCGCGCCGGGAATCCGGCCGGCCAGCAGCCGGTTCAGGTGCGCCTTCTGGTACAGGTCCCAGTGCAAATTCGTCCGGTGCGCGTCCTTCTCGCGAAAGGCGGCCCATTGGCCGTTGGCCAGGCAGTCCTTCGCGCGCGGCACCTCGGCCCCGAGCAACACGAGAGCATGCACCGCCGGGTAGTTCCAGGCCAGGTCGGAATGCTCTTGATCCGCCGGACCGAAGGCCCCGTTGGGCTTCTGACAGGCCAGAAGGTATCGGATCGTCGAATCGGCATCGACCTCCTCGCGGATCTCGGCTGCGAAGCAGGTCAGGGCGATTGTGCCGAGAATCGCCGGCATCCCCATCACCGAGCGCATTGTGTTTCTCCCGCTTCTGTCATGTCCGCCCCGGCGCCGACTCGCGCCGCGCCCGCGACGCGGTGGGCTACCAGGCGGTCCATCCGCCGTCGATCACCAGGTTGTGCCCGGTCATGTAGCTGCTGGCGTCGGAGGCCAGGAACACGACCGCGCCTTTCAATTCGTGGGGCAAACCCATGCGGTCCACGGGGCTGTGCTTCCGGAGCCGCTCGGCCAGGCCGGCGGGCGCCTTCGGCGAGGGAAAAGGCCCCGGGCTCAGGCAGTTGACGCGGACCCGATCGCGGGCCCAATAGACCGCCAGATGCCGCGTAAGGTGGAGGATGCCGCCTTTCAGGGTGTGGTAGGCGACCGGGCTGGCCGGACAAAGGCCGCGGTACGCCTCGGGGTACGACGCGACCTGCCCGTACATCGAGCCGAGCATGATGATGCTCGCCGGGGCCTGCCGCTCGACCGCGCGATGGCGGACCAGCCGGGCCAGCAGGAAGTAGCCCGTCGCGTTCGCCAACTGCCGCGAGAACTGCTCGGCCGTCACGTCGGTCCAGTCGTTGGCCAGCGGGTCGTGCCCGTTGTTGACCAGCACGTCGATCTGCTCGACCTGGTCGACGACGTCGGCGAAGGCCCGTTCGATCGACGCGTGCTCCATGTGGTCCAGAGCGAACCCCCGGTGCCCGACGCCGCGCGGGTCGGGCAGCGCAGCGGCCACGTCGCGGGCCCGGCGCGCGTCGCGGCTGGTAACGACCACGCGGCTGCCGGCCTCGGCCAGGGCCCGTGCCATGGCGCCGCCCAAATATCCGCTGGCGCCGCTGATCAGCGAGGTCCTGCCCGACAGATCGAAAAGCTCTTGAATCGTCGGCTCGTTGCCGTTCATGGTGGCGGGTCCTTTCGATCGCTCAGGTCAAGCCGAGCGGGCCGTGCCGCGGGATCGCGCACGGCCATTTCGCCGCTCGGACTCGAACCACGAACCAGTGCCCCGACTACTCCGACTCCTTGCCGGCCTTGGCGCCGTCGGCCTTCGCCTTGGGGCGGCTCTCGACCGGGGGAGGCTCGTACTCGAAGTCCTTCCAGACCATGGGGCGGCGATGGAGCGGCTCGATGCGGAGCATGACCTCGCCGTTCTGAAAGATCCGCACCGTGCCGTTCGACTCGCTGACCGTCACCGCCACGGCCTTGGTCGCCCGGCTGATCGCGGCCGCCGCCCAGTGGCGGGCCCCGAGCCCTTTCGACAGGGTGATGTTCGCGGCCGACGAGTCGACGTAGCGGCAGGCGGCCTGCACGGTCCCGTCCGACGACACCACGAAGGCGCCGTCCATCTGGGCGATCTCCTTGATTCCTTCCCGCACCCGCGGATCGTTGAGATTCCGCTCCTTGCGGCTGTAGCCGCGGACCGGGTCGAAACCGGCCGCGCGGCTGCTGGCCAGCACCTTGCGCGTGTCGCCCACGACGAACATCGTCCCCACCGGCTTGCCCTCCCGGCCTTCGCGCCCGATCTCCACGGCCAGATCGACGACCACCTTGAGCGTGTCGAGGGGCACCCGGGTCTCCAACTGGCGCAGGTCGCGGCCGGTCAACCGGTCGAGGTGCTCGCCCAGATTGATCACGCTGAGCGAGTCGATCGTCTCGGCCTCGAAGCCGCTGTACAGCGCCACGACGACCGAGCCGGGGGTGAGAATATCATCGGCCACGGCCTCGAGCAACGCCTGGGTGAGCCGATCGTACACGGGGCTGTCGGGCATATTCAGCGGAACCGGCTCGAGCCCGGCCTCACGCGCCCCTTCGAGCTGCTCGGCCATGTCGGCCGCCACGAGCAGCTTCTCGTCGCCGCCGAGCTTCTTCAACCGCGACCAGTCGGCCGAGCCCTCCAGCAGAATGAGCACCGCGTCGGCTTCGACCGCCTCGGACAGGCGGATCGCCGACCGGTAAAGGGTCTTGAAGCGATCGGTAAAGCGGAGGGACTTCATTGCGGGCCCGGGGACGATGGGAAGGACGGGGATTGCGTCGTGGGGGCCACAGGGGGCGCAAACCGAGAGCGTCACCGCATTGCCTCTATGGTACGAATATTGCATGGCGAGGACAACCGGAACCTCGCCTCAATCACGACGTCCGCCGAGGGCTCGCTCGGCGCGTCTCAGAACATGCGGCGAAGCCTTTCGGCCAGCGAGGGCGATTCGGGCGGCGACGGCCTTTCGCCCGCCGCGTATTGACGCCAACGCTCCACGTCGTTGCCGAAGTCCTCGCCGCTCACCCTGCGCAGCGATTGGATCGCTTGATACTGCATCGCGGGATCGCGATCGGTCAGCACCTCGCCCAGCGCGGGAACCGCCTGCGCGTCGCCCGTCGCGCCCAACGCCCGAGCCGCCGCCAGGCGAACGTCGATTTCGACGTCGCTCGCAAGCACCTCGCTCAACGTCGTGACCGCCGACTGGCCCCCTCGCACCCCCAACACTTCGCAGGCCGCCACGCGGACCTTTCCCGACGAGTCCTTCGTCGCCTCGGCCAGGGCCGCGTCGGCGACCGCGGTCGGGTAGGCCCCCAGGACGCGAACCAACTCGATCCGGATCAGAGGATCGTCCTCGTTCGGGAAGGCCGCGGCCAGCTCGCGCGAAATCCGCTCCTGCTCGGGCGCGTCGAGACGCCGCGCCTCCTTGCCGAGCCTGCGGATCTCGGCGACCCGCTCGGCCGGCGAGGGCACACCCGGCACCGTGTCGGCCACCTCCCACTGAAACGGCCAGATCCCCGCCTTGCCTTTCGAGTTGCCGGCACATCCGGCCAATCCGATCGCCAGTGCCCAGATCGCCAGCACGAATCGGTGCCCAAAGCGTGTATCCATCGACCTCGCCCTGCGTCCATCCCTGACTCACAACGCGCTTGCTCCCGAAGCGGCGAGACTATAGCAGAACCTGGGTTTCCCCGGCAAGATGACTCTCTGGGTTAATATCGGTTGTCCGGGGTGGGTGGAAAGAATGGCATCTTTGAACAAGACGCCCCGCGACTTGGCGCACAATCGGAGGTCCCGAGCCGCCGCCCTGGCTTCCTTCTGGGGCAGGGTTCAGTATCATGCAAGAATTCCGGTACGGAGGCGAAGAACGTATGGCACGCGACCCGCGGGGTCGATCGACGCGTCCGGACATGCCGTCACCACACCGTCAGGGGGTTAGCTATGCCCGAGCCCAAAGCCCATGCCCAGAATCGCAACTGGGTCGAGACGATCTTGCACTACATCCCGGGTTTCCGGGGGTATTTAGCCAAGGAGAACCGCCGCGAGAGCGACGACCTGCAGCGCGATTGGCTGGCCGACCGGCTGCAGCGCTCGAAACGGGCGCTGGATGAGATCACCCGCCCCCTGGCCGACGCCGGCCAGATCGACGTTCTGCCCCAGGTCGACCGCATCCGGGGCCGGCTGGACAAGCTGATCGCCCGAATCCGCGGCGCCATGCAAGGTTACAGCGGGTTCTTCGACCTGGTGCGGGTCCGCGAAGACCTGCTCGACCGGGTCTACGAGCACGACCTGGCCCTGATGCAAGAGGTCGACGCCCTGGCGCAAGCCGTCGAGCAACTGCCCGACGAACCGAGCGAACTGGGCTCGAAGATCGGCGGCCTGCTCGAGTCGATCAACGCCGTGGAACAGAAATGGGACGTGCGCGAAGACATGCTCAAGGGCCTCGAATGACCGGTCCGCACGAGGCGTCGTGACCACCAACTCCAACGCGAGAGAGGATAGCGAACATGGGTATCCGCCTGGAAGTCATTCAGCACTTCGACGAGACGAACCGCTCGATCGTCCAACGGATTCCGCCCCAAGGGTCGGCCGACATCAAGCTGGGCGCTCAACTGATCGTCCAGGAGAACCAGGAGGCGATCTTCTTCCGCGACGGCAAGGCCATGGACAGCTTCGGGCCGGGCCGCCACACCCTGACCACCGCCAACGTGCCCATCATCACGCGGCTGTTGACCATCCCCTGGGAGAAGTCGCCCTTCCAGTGCCAAGTCTACTTCGTGGGCAAACAGACCTTTCTCGACCAGAAGTGGGGCACACGCCAGCCGATCACCTTCCGCGACAAGGAATTCGGCATGGTGCGCCTGCGGAGCTTCGGCAAGTACTCGTTTCGCGTCGTCGATTCGGCCGTGCTGCTGAACACCCTCGTGGGAACCCAAGGCAAGTACACGACCGAGGAGATCGCGGCCTTTCTGAAGGACCTCATGGTCGCCCGCCTCACCGACCTGCTGGGCACCGTGGGAATGAGCATCCTCGACCTGCCGAGCCGCTACGACGAGATCGCCTCGGGCACCCGGGCCAAGGTCAGCGAAGACTTCGCCAAGTACGGGCTCGAGCTGGTCGACTTCTTCGTCAACGCGATCACCCCGCCCGAGGAAGTGCAAAAGGCCATCGACGCGCGCAGCGCCATGGGCGCGGTGGGCGACTTGAACGCCTTCATGAAGTTCCAGGCGGCCCAAAGCATGGCCAAAATGGCCGAAAGCGGCGGCGGAGCCGGCGGGGCCATGGGCATGGGAATGGGCGCCGGCTTCGGCATGATGATGCCCGGCATGATCCAACAGGCCATGGCCGGCGGCGGGCCGGCGGCGGCCGGCGCGCCCGCGGCAACGCCCCGCCCCGTTCAGCCGCCGGCCCCCGCTGCGGCCGCCGCCGCCGGCGCCGCCGCCGGGGGCATGAGCTTCGACGACCTGGCCCCGGTCACCAAGGACCCGAAAACCATGGTCCGCAACGTGGCCGAAGCCGGGGCCTACAAGATCGTCGAGTCGGGCGGCACGCTCGAAATCACCGTGCCCGTCGGCTCGCTGCGCAAGCAGGTCGTCTACGTCGAATTCGGCCAGTCGGACGAGTCGGGACACCCCGTCGTCGCCTACTGGTCGATCTGCGGCCCGGCCTCCGAAAAACACGCGATGACCCTGCTGCGCTACAACACGAAGATGCTGCACGGGGCGTTCGCCATCCGCGACGTCAAGGGCCAGCCGGTCATCGTGCTCCAGGCCAACCAGCTCGCCGAAACGCTCGACCCGCTCGAAGTCAGCCGCGTGCTCTCGGCCATCGCCTGGCAGGCCGACAAAGTCGAGCAAAAGCTGGTCGGGGACGACGAGAACTGAGAGGAAAGATCGGGTCAGGCTCCGCAAGATGCGGTACACTAGAAGCGCGGCCCGATGGTGTGTGCAATCCCGGAAGAGGGACTCCGACCTTGCCGTCCCCCCCATCCAGACTCGAAGAGCGCCTCCCCCCCTGGAGAGCCGGTCTGCGCGCCGCACTCTGCGTGCTCGTCGTGGCAGGTTCCCACCGGCCAGCGCGGGGCGACGAACTCCACGAGACGGCCCGGCAACTCGTCGAGCGCTACGCGAACCAGCTCGGCGATCTGGCCGACTGGTGCGACCAGCGGGGCCTCGCGGAGCAGGCCGAAAAGACTCGGGCCTGGCTGCATCCGAAGGACCCGAACCGGCTCTACGTCACGCGGCTGCCGAGCGAGATGGGGCGCCCCGCATTGCCCGCCGATGCTCCTGCCGACGTGGTCGAATGGGATCATCGCCTGGCGCGGCTCCAGCGCGACCAGGCCAATGCCCTGTACGAGCTGGCACAAAGGGCGATCCGCGGACGGCGCGCCTCGTTGGCCCTGGACCTCGTCCTGGCGGCGTTGCACGAAAACCCCGACCACGAGGCATGCCGTCGCGTGCTGGGGTATCAATCGTACCGGGGCGGATGGCACACGGTCTGGCAGGTCCGCAAGCTCCGCAACGGCGAGGTCTGGCACGACCGCTTCGGCTGGCTGCCGAAGTCGCACGTAAGCCGATACGAGAACGGCGAGCGATACGACCGAGGCCGCTGGATCACGGCCGAGGAGGATGCCCGGCTGCGCGACGACCTCCATCGCGACGGTTGGGACGTGGAGAGCGAACACTACGTCGTGCGCACCAATCACAGCCTCGAGGCAGGCGTGACCCTGGTTGCGCAACTCGAGAAGCTCTATCGGGTGTGGAAGGAGCTGTTTATCCGCTACTACGCGACGCAGGAGCAGGTCGCGGCGTTGTTCTCCGGGCGCGGCCCGAGTTCGCCCATCCGCTTGAATCGGCATTCCGTGTACTACTACCGCAACCGCGACGAGTACCATCGGGCCCTTCGATCGTCGTTTCCCGGCATCGAGATCTCGGTCGGCATCTACGTGGAGAACGCGGCGGGGAGAGGTCGCGGTCGGGCCTACTTCTTTGCCGGCGAAGACGCCGACCTGCGGACCCTGTTCCACGAAGCCACGCACCAGCTTTTCGCCGAGTCGCGGCCCGTGTCGAGCACCGTGGGGCGGCGCCACAACTTCTGGATCGTCGAAGGGATCGCCCTGTACATGGAGTCGCTCCGCGACGAGGACGGCTACCATGTGCTGGGCGGCTTCGACGACGTGCGCATGGAGGCGGCCCGCTTCCGCCTGATCCACGACGGCTTCTACGTGCCCTTCCACGAGTTCACCACCTACGGGATGCAGCGCGTCCAAACCGATCCCCGCATCGCCACCCTCTACAGCCAGGCGGCCGGCATGACGCACTTCCTCATCCATTACGACGACGGCCGCTACCGCGACGCCCTGGTGGCGTACCTTGCCGCGGTCTACAGCGGGCGCGACGCCCCCGACACGCTCGCCCGCCTTACCCGCACCCCCTACTCCGAACTCGATCGCCAGTATCGGGAGTTCATCGAGCAGGGCGGCGCCGTCGTGAGTGGCGGGTAGCGAGTGGTAGAGTCTTCGTTCGTGACTTCTGCGCGACGTGCGCGCATGTTGTGGAGTGGTGGAGTGGTGGGCCCCATCCGTGCCATGTCGGCTCCCAAGAGACCCCCGCATCACGATCGTGTGCAATCGCGGGGCGAGGTGCGCCGACCGCGACGCTTGTGGAACACCGGGCCGGGCGGCTACCATGAGTGGGGAGGTCCCTTCCTGCCCGTCACGGAACCGCAAAGGAGCCTGCCGTGCCTGATCCGCTCGATCCCCAGCGTGGTGCCGCGCCCGCCCGATTCGTTGCCGTGGTCTTCGGGTTCATCTTTGCCGGGATCGGCGTCACGGTGCTCGTGTCGCTTTGGAGCCGTCCCTTCGGCGCGTTCGGTTCTCCGCCGCTCATCTTTCGCGTCTTGGGAAGCTTCATTGCCCTGGGGTTCATCGCGGTCGGCGGCGCGGTCGGCCTGTCGACTCTGCTCGCCGGCCGTGCGGGCTCGTCGATTTCCAACGCCAGCGGCTCGGCCGTCGAACGGCAGAACCGGGGCGAGCGGGGGGCGTCCTCGAAGCCGGGGTATGCCTGCCCTCGGTGCGGCGCCCCGCTGGCCGACGAGGCCGACGTCTCGCCGCATGGCGACGTGAAGTGCACCTACTGCAACGCGTGGTTTAACGTGTTTACCGACCGTTGACCCGGTTCCTCCGACTCTTGCCTGGTTCGTCGCACGGTTCGGAGACCCCGCTGCCAGGTCGACCGCGGCGACCCGACGCCGGTAGCGGAGGCGTGGCGGTCGATGATCGGCCCTGTCGAGGGGTGACGCGATCCCCACGATGGCCGAACTCGTCGCGTGAGAATTCGCGCCGGCCGGCGGCCTCGAAGAACTCGCCCGCGGCAAGAAGCGACGCAGTGCAGCGCAGACCAGGGACGGGCCGTAATCCACCGTTTGGGGATCCAGCGGCGAGTTTTCCTGCGAATCCGGGCGGGTCGCGAAACCTGCGATCGCGCGGGGGACCCTCGAAACGCCCTTGACGCGGCCCGGGTTGCCTGGTATTGAAGGCGACCCTCGGCGCGGTTTCTACCTTTCGCCCGCGGCTCGTCGCACGGTGGTCCCTCCTGCCCGATAGGAGAAGTCGGTGGTCAGGCGTATGCGCATCGGTTTCGCAGTTCTGGTGGCGTTGGTTGGCAATTCGGCGGCACCGGCTCAGCGCGTGCAGTTTCCGACTCGGCTGCCGGCGAGCACGCCGGTGCAGGTCGCTCAGCGGACCGCGATTGACCGCAATGTCGAGGCGATCTCCGATCCCGAGCCCGAGCCTGACCGCGAGCTGTCGACCACGCCCCAGTTCACGACAGGCTACCCCCCCTTGACGGTTGAGGCGCCGGAGGTCTTCCTGACCGAGCCGTGCGCTCCGACCTGCACGACCGCCCCCTGCTACGTCGAGCCTGCGCCCATCGAGCACCGGTGGCAGTTGTACGGCGATTTCCTGTGGATTCAGCCCCGCGGCATCGAGACCACTTACGCCGTCCCGTTCGACGGTCCCATTGCCCAAGGCGCGACGCCCGTCCCGATCGGACCGGCCGGGGTCGTCGACTCGGAGTGGACGCCGGCGTTCCGGGTGGGCGGCGCGTGGATGCCGGTCTCGCCCACCCGCATCGGGGTCGCTTATACCCGCTTCGAGAGCAATGTCACCGACGCGTTCGGCGTGAATCCGCCCGACGTGATTCGCGCGTTGGTGCTCCATCCGGGCACGGACGCCGCCGACGCCGACTTCCTCGACGCCGGGGCCGCCTACGGAATCGACTTCGAGTTGATCGACGCCGAATATCGCAGCATCTTCTTCCGCAATCGCGACTACACGATCGACTACCTGGTGGGGGCTCGCTATTCCAAGCTGCAGCAAGACTTCGTCGGCACGTTCTCGAACGCCACCACCGTCGAGCACCTCGACACCCGCATCGCCTTCGACGGGGTTGGCCTCCGTCTGGGAATGGAAGGCGAGCGCCGCGCCAAGCACTTGCGCGGCCTGCTGCTGTACGGCCGCGCCTCGGCCAGCTTGCTGGCGGGCAAGTTCCGCGCCCACTACGCCCAGAACGACAACATCCAGGGCATCGTGGCTCAGACGAACTGGCACAGCGAGCGGGTCGTGCCGCTCCTGGAGATGGAGTTGGGAATCGGCTGGACCGGCCCGGCCGAACATCTCCGCGTTTCCGCCGGCTACATGTTCAACGCCTGGTACAACACGGTGCAGACCGGCGAATTCATCCAGGCCGTTCGCACCGCCGACTTCGTCGACCTGGGCGACACACTCACGTTCGACGGGCTGGTGGGTCGGGTCGAGTTGCGGTTCTAAGGGCTCGGCAAAACCACGGGCCAGGCCGATCCATTCGCGTCGGGGCCGCTCAGAGTCGCTCCCGCCCCCGACTTGCCCGCGGATTGTCATCCGGCGCTCAACCCACGTCGAACGCCCGATTGGAGTCTTACGCTGCAACTCCTACGCGCCGTGCGCGCATGCTCTGAGGTGGTGGGCCGATGGAGGGATGGAGTGTTGGAGGGATGGAATAATGGAATTCGGCTCGGATGGGGTCCACCACTCCACCACTCCACCACTCCACCACTCCACCACTCCACCACTCCACCACTCCACCACTCCACCACTCCACCACTCCACCACTCCACCACTCCACCACTCCACCATTCCACCATTCCACCACTCCACCATTCCATCCTGGCCTATCCCCTGCTTGGTTGCGGCCACGGGCCGCGTTATGGCTCGGTGGTTCCGGCCAGGTAAAGCTCCCCGTCGCCCAATTCGAGCGATTCGACGCGAATCGTTTTGCCGTCGGAGTC
>Ga0334893_1001495_pt1 | contig 22113 bp, 18 predicted proteins | sample GraSluR3_MG_5_FD_207218 | JGI IMG/M metagenome (GOLD analysis project Ga0334893, IMG submission 207218) | Sludge microbial communities from methane-producing bioreactor in Wageningen University, Netherlands - Granular Sludge_09_05-R3 | ecosystem: Engineered > Bioreactor > Anaerobic >...
TCGGCCATGCCGCCGACCCGGCGTGGATCTCCCGGCAGACGGCCTGGCTGGGCCGGCACCTCGGGGTGCGGGGCGAGCCCGGCGAGCGGATCAAGATCTGGCCCATCGTGCAACTGGCCGACTGGGGTGAAAAGGTGCCGGTCGACCAGGTGCACCCGGTCCTCGACCACGGCACGCGCCCGCCGGCCACGGGCGTCATGGTGTTCCACTGGGGCGGGCTGCGAAAACAGCAGGATAAGGTCGCGGCGATGGCCGCGTTCTACCGGCGCATCCGGCCCTGAGGCCGACGCCGTCGGGCGTCTTGCACGCCGAACGCCGGGAAGGTCGCCCTGCGCCCGACGCGGCGAATCCTTGCGGGCGACAATTCATTGGGTGTCTCGACGGAGGAGGTTGACCCATGACCAGCGTGCGACAACTCTGTGGCGCGGCCCTGCTCGTGCTGGCCGCGCGCTTCGTTTCCCTCGACGGCCTTGCGGCCGAGACGATCGCCGAAGGCCCCGACGGCTGGACGGCCGTTGCGTCGCGCGCGGAGATCGCCCCGCGGTTCGCCTCCGACCCGAAGGGCGGCAGCGACGGCCGGGCAAGTCTCGCCATCGAGGCCGACGGTCGGGAGGGGCTGCACGGCGCCTGGACCAGGGTTTTCGCCGTGACCGGCGGCGCGTGGTACCGGTTCCGCGCCGTGCGCAAGGTCGAGGGAGTCGATTGCCCGCGGCGGAGCGTTCTGGCGACCATCACCTGGCTCGACGCGCGGGGAAGCAAGGTGCCCCGCGACGAGGCCGCCGAGGTGACGTACCAGCGCGGCACGGTGCCGCTGGCCGAACCCGAACTGCCCGGCGACGGGGCGGGCGACGCCCAGGGCCGGATCGAGGTCGGCGGCGTGTACCGGGTGCCGAGCAAGGCGGTGCAGGCCGAGGTCGCGCTGCACCTGCGCTGGGCGCCGCCGGGCGGCCGGGTCGAGTGGAGCGAGGTCGCCCTGGAGACGGTGCCGCCGCCCGCGCCGCGCCGCGTGAGGATCGCCGTGGCCCATTTCCGGCCGCGGAACGGCGCGACGGCGGCCGACAACTGCCGCATGTTCGAGCCGCTCATCGAGGACGCGGCCCGCCAGCGGGCCGACCTCGTCGTGCTCGGCGAGACGCTCACCTACGCGGGGCGCAGCCCGTCGGTCACTCCGGCCGAAGCGGCCGAACCCGTGCCCGGCCCTTCGACCGACTATTTCGCCGCCCTGGCCAAGAAGCACGGCCTGTACGTGGTCGCCGGACTGTTCGAGCGGAGCGGCCACCTGGTCTACAACGTGGCGGTCCTGCTGGGGCCCGACGGCGACCTGGTGGGCAAGTACCGCAAGGTCACGCTCCCGCGCGGCGAGTGGGACCGCGGCGTCGCCCCCGGCGCCGACTACCCGGTCTTCGACACCCGCTTCGGCAAGCTGGGCATGATGGTCTGCTACGACGGGTTTTTTCCCGAGGTCGCCCGCCAGTTGGCCGCGCGCGGCGCCGAGATCATCGCCTGGCCCGTCTGGGGCTGCAATCCCGACCTGGGCCGCGCCCGCGCGATCGAGAACCACGTGTACGTGGCCAGCAGCACCTATACCGACGTCTCCCGCCAGTGGATGATCACCGCCGTCTTCGACCACGCCGGCCAGGCGATTGCCCGGGCCGACGACTGGGGCACCGTCGCCGTTGCCGAGGTCGATCTGGCCAGGCCGACCTACTGGTCGAGCCTGGGCGACTTTCGCGCCGAGATGAACCGTCACCGGCCGGTCTGGAAACCCGAGTGACCGCCCGGTCCATCGTTGGCACCCACAAGTCGCGATGGGCCGTCTTCCTAGCGCGCCGTCGGCAAACGCTCCGCGCCATAGACACGAATTTCGAATACCCGGGCCGAGGGGGCGCCGTTGGTGCTGAGCACGGTGAGGCGGAGCTTGGTGGCGTCGACCGGGGCAAAGGCGTGGACGCGGCGGCGCTGGAAGTTGCCGCGCTGGCGGGCCAGCGGCGACCACTTCGTGCCGTCGTGATAGCTCAGGTCGTAGTCGCGCACACATTGGGGCACCAGGGCCAGGGTGTGGAAGGGCATGTTCATGTCGGTGTCGAACGTGAGAGCGACCGACGTCATGCGCACCGGCGCGTCCCAGGCGAGCTCGATCCACTGGGGGAAGGGCTCGGCCGCGTCCGAAACCCAGAGGTTCGATTCCTTGCCGACGATGCGGGCGACGCCGTTGGCGACGTTCTCGGGCCGGAAGTCGGCCTCGATGGCCAGGGGCGGGCGGGCCAGAACCGCGTAGTACTGGCCTTCGACCACGGTCCAACGGCCCTGACGCGCATTGCCGTAGGCGCGGCACGCGCCGAGCGGGGCGGTCTCCATGAGATGCCAGAACACGCCTTCCGTCTTGGGAAGCCACAGCCACACGTACGGGCCGGCGATCTTGCGGCCGACGGCGAACTCGACGAGCGACGGCTTGCCGGGCGGAACCACGGCCGTGGACTCCAGCGCGTCGTCGCTTGCCGAGAAGTCGCCCGACGACGACGCCTCGCGCAGGTGCAGCGTCACCTCGACCGGCTTCTCGAGTTGGGAACTCAAGAGGAGCGACACCGCGGCCAGGTCGTCCGTTCCGCGGGGAAACAGGACGGCGCGATCCATGTTGAGCGGGTGGCCCTCGCCCTTGTCGACGCGGAGGCGATCGAACCGCTCGCAACGAGCCGTGCTCGAAGCGGTGATCGTTGCCCGGCGGGCCAGGTCGTTGGGGTCTTCGTTGACGACGCCGGGGATGTACTGGTCGTTCTTGAGCAGGATCTGCTGGAAGTCGCGCATGTGCTTTTCGTACAGCCCACGGGGCGTGGCGCCGCGCTCGAGGCAGAGGGCGGCGGCGGTTCCGGCGGCCTGGCCCAGCGTGGCGAGCGTGCCCTGCACGCGGACCGACCCCAGGGCGACGTGCGTCACGCTCACGTTGCGTCCGGCGAACAGCAGGTTGTCGACGTTGGCCGAATAGAGGCACCGGAACGGGATCGTGTAGATCGGAACGTGCGGATTGCAGTCGAAGGGCCCTTCCTTGCCCGAGTAGATGCCCTTGGGATGGTGCACGTCGAGCGGCCAGCCGCCGTAGGCGATGCGGTCGGGAAAGACCGCGGCGTTTTCGACGTCGTTTTGCGTGAGGATCGAATCGCCCACCAGGCGCCGCGACTCGCGCTTGGCGTTCGTGATGGGCACGTAGGTCAGGGCGTATTGGGCGGCCCGGTCGCGCTCGGGCCAATGGTTCTTGATGTAGTCCCAGTAGCCGAAGGTGATGCGGATCAGCTCGTCGCGGGCGCGTTCGGCATCGTAGAGGTCGTCGATGTCGCCGGGATGTTCGAGCCACCACTGGCCGCCGGCGAACGCCCGGGGATTCCGGCCGAACTGGTCGGCGGGCGGCAGCTTGGCGGCCCAGGGCGGTGGGGTGTAGGCGACGGGTTTACCCACGTTTTCGGCCCGATAGGAGAGGGTGAGCTGGCCCATGAGGCATCCGCTCATGGTGATGTTGTCCGATTGCTCGGGGGCGAGGCTTTCGCCGAACTCGTCGCGGGCCTCGCGCCCGAGGCGATACGCGGCGCCGGCGAAGAAGCCGACCCAGCCGTCGCCCGTGCAGTCGATGAACTGCCCGGCGCGGTAGACGGTGATCTCGCCGGTCAACGTATCGACCGCCTGGACGGCCTCGATGAGCCGGTCGTTTTTCATCTCGACGGCGAAGACGTGTTGGTTGAGAAAGACCGACAGGTTCGGCTCGGCCTCGGCGGCCAGCCGGAATGCCTCGCTCATCTTGGGATGGCCGAAGCGGGCCTTGACGCGGCCCAGCTCCTCGATGATGCCGCTTTCGCGGGCGTTGGGATGCCGGCTGGCCGCCCCGTTGATGGGAACGCCCAGCTCGACGCTGGCGTTTCCGCCCAGCACGGGCCGGTCCTGGATCAGGGCGGTCGCTGCCCCCATGCGCGCGGCGGCCAGGGCCGCGCAGTTGCCGGCCGCCCCGGCGCCCACGACGATCACGTCGAACTCGCCGCCCGGCTTCGGTTCGAGCGACAGGCCGGTCAGGCGGCTCCGCTCGATCTTGATCGCCTCGGCGTCGTCGGGGGGCACGTAGCGCAGGTCGGAGGTGAGCACCAGGGCGTCGCAACGGCCGTAGTAGCCGGTCAAGTCGCGCAGGGCAATGCGCGTGGGGCCCGCTTCGAGATCGAAGTCGCCGGCCGGCAGCCAGGTCCACGCTTCGGTATCGGCGGTTCCGAAGATCGGCTTGGCGACCGTCCCGCCCACGACGACCTGAAACCGCCCCGGCGAGTGGCTCGCAAGCCAGTTCTTCGCCCGAACCCAGAGGCGATACGTGCCGTCCCCCGGCACTTCGACGTCGACCGTCGCGTCGTCGACGGGCGTGCCCACGCCCGCGGCGATCAGGTAGGCCGACCCCATCCGGTGGACGAACTGCGTATCGAGCGACCAGCCGCCGTAGTCGGCGAAGTCCTCGGCGTCGATCCACAAGAAGCCCTCGACGACCTCGGCGATTTTGCGCGGGGGCTTGCGCAAGGCGCGCAGCGACGGGCGGCTCGGGTGCGCCTCGACCGCGACCTCGCGCTCGGCCTTCGGGCCTTCAGGCCGCCGCTCGTGCGACCCGGCGACGGGGCCGTTCTCCGAAGCCCGCGACGGACCACCGGCGGCCAGGAGACACAAGGCCGCGGCAAGGCAGGCGACGGCCAGGGGACAGAGGAAGGAATACGGGTGGGTCGGTTGCATTCGAGTTGGCTCCGATTCGGTTTCCGGCGACCGTTGAGGCGCAAGCCAGGTGGGCTGCTGCCGCGACGCGGTGTTTTTCCGGCGGCTACCGTCGCACCCAACGGGACTGGAGCCCCTGGAGCCTTGCTCGGGCAGGTCATACGGCACCCCCCGCGTTCGGGCCCGGTCGCCACGATCGCACTCGTGTGCTATGTTAACGCGCTTGTGGATGTCGTTCGAGGCTGCACGGAATCTCCCTCTTGCCGAAGGCGGGGGCGCCGTTCGCGCGACATGGACCCGGTCGTCGTATCCTTTCAACCCCGCGGAATCCATGCCCATCGGTCCGTATTCTCCCTGTGTCGGCGGCACGGGCAAGAAGATCAAGTTTTGCTGTCCCGATCTGCTCGGCGACCTCCAGAAGATCGAGAAGATGATCGAGGGCGGTCAGTTTCAGGCGTGCCTCGGCCACGTCGAGCGTCTTGAGAAGTCGAATCCCGACAAAGCCTGCCTGCTGGCCACCAAGATCCGGTTGCTTCGGCTCGTCGACCGTTACGACGAGGCCACGACCACGGCGCGGGCCTTTCTGGAGAAGCATCCCGACAATCCGATCGCGCTGGCCGAGGCGGCGATGTCGCATGCCTTCGACGACCGGTGTGCCGAGGCCATGTCGCACATCGCCCGGGCAATCGAGCGTTCGGGCGCGGAAATGTACCTTCAGGTGTACCAGTCGATGGGCGTGGTGGCGCGGGTGATGGCCGCCCTGGGGCACCACCTGGCGGCCGTGGCGCTGGCCTCGCTCCAATTGGGCATTCGCCGTGACGATCAGCGACCCCTCGAGATTCTGTTCCCCTTCCGTAGCGAGACGACCATTCCGCTGGTCCTGAAAGACAACCGCCTGCGTTCTTGTCCCGACGATGCCCCCTGCAAGGCCGAGTTCGACGAGGCCATGCTTTCTTCGAGCCGGGGCGAATGGCTCAAGACGCGCGACGGCTTCGAGCGGATCGCGCAACGCTGCGATTTGCCGGCCGTCTGGTGGAACCTGGCCATGAGCCGCTCGTGGCTTGCCGATACGGACGGTTGCGTCGAGGCCCTTCGCCGCTTCGCCGCCTCGGATGTGCCCCTCGAGGACGCCGTCGAGGCCGAGACCTTCGCCCTGTTCATCTCGGGCGATCCGTTGGGCGACCCGTTCGACGTGCTGGAGGTCACGTTCGCGGTCGACGAGCCCGAACGTCTGGAAACCGCCCTGTCCACCTCGCGCCATTTCGAGCGGTCGCCGGGCGATCCGGCCGACTATGCCGACGGCGACGGTCCGCCGCCCCGGGCGGTCTACGTGTTGTTCGATCGCGAGCCGCCCGGTCCCGACGCCGAGCGTTCGCTGGAGACGCTTCCCCGACCTCTCAGCCAGGTGGCGTTTTACGGGAAAGAGACCGACCGGCCCGCTCGGCTCGTGCTGAGCGACGTGTCGGCCCACGACCTCGGCGCGATCGTCGCCCTGTTGCACGACGTGGCCGGCGATGCGTTGGCTCCCGAGCCCGAGCAGAAGGTTACCGCGCAGAAGTCGACCTTTCAGGAGTTGCTCAGCCGCGAGTGGCGTTTGCCCGCGAACACGCTCCGGAGCGACTTCGAGCGATGGATCGAGCAGTATCTCGAGCAACTGCTGCTCGAAACCTGGCCGCAAGCCCCCTTGGGGCTTCTGGACGGAAAGACGCCTGAAGAGGCCGCCGGCGAGGAGGCGTATCGCCACAGACTGCTGGCGGGCATCATGGTGCTCGATCACTGGCTCCAGGCGATGGGAGCCCGCTTCGACCTGAATCGCCTGCGAGGCCGCTTGGGGCTGCCCACGCTCGAACCGATCGAGCTGGGCGACGACTCGATCGGCGATCTGCCCTTGGTGCGGTTGCATCGGGTGGCGGTCGACAAGCTGCCCGACGGGTCGCTCTTGGCGGGTCTGCGCCGCGCGATCGGCTACGGTGTCGTCGCGGCCCAGGCGGCGTTTGCCCACGAGATCGTGCGGCGGCCGAGCCTGGCCGGCCACAAAGACAGGCTCCGGGCCTATCGCGTCCTGGTCCACCTGACCGAAGACCCCGACGAGGCCTTGCGCTACCTGGAGGAAGGGCGGCAGGCGGCCGAGGCGGCCAGCCAATCGAGCGCCCCGTGGGACCTGGCCGAGTTGCAGCTTCGCTATATGCGAGGCGAGGCGGAAGAGCTATCTCGGGTGCTGCGGCATCTCGAGACGGAACACTTCCGGGAGCCGGGGGTCGCGCAGGGGGTCTCCGAGTTTCTCATGCGGATCGGGCTGCTCCGCCCCGACGGCACGCCGGCCGCGGCCGCCCGAGACACCCGCTCGGAGCAGCCTTCGCTGGTCGTCCCGGGCGTCGAGGGGGCCAAGCCGGGCGAGTTGTGGACGCCCGACGGTCCCAAGCCGCCCGGCGCGAAACCCAAGCTTTGGACACCCGGAATGGATTGACCCGCCGGCCATGCTCGACCCCGACGCCCGGATCTTCGTTACCGGGGCCACCGGTTTCATCGGCAGCCGGCTGGTCGAGGCGCTGATCGACCGCGGCCTGGCCGTGCGGGGCTTGAGTCGGCGCACCGATCCGGCGCTGCCGCCCGGGTTCGACTGGCCGCGAGGCAATCCCTTTGCCAGCGAGCGGTTCGAGTGGGTCGACGGCGACGTGACCGACCGCGACGCCCTGGCGCGCGGCATGGAGGGCGCCACCCACGTGTTTCATCTGGCGGCCTACGCGCGCAACTGGGCGGCCGATCGGCAAACCTACTTTGACGTGAATCTCCAGGGCATGCGCAACGTGTTCGACGCCGCCCGGCAGGTCGGCGTTCGGCGCGTGGTGTGGACCTCCAGCGCGGTCACCGTGGGCCCCACCCGTCGCGGCGAGGTGGGCAGCGAAGACATGCCTCGATGGCTCGATCGCGCGCTGACCGAGTACGAGGCGAGCAAGCTGGCGGCCGAGCATGAGGCGGTCGAGGCGGCTCGCGCGGGGCTGCCCGTCGTGATCGTCAACCCGACGCGCGTGTACGGCCCGGGCCACTTGACCGAGGGCAACTCGGTCTCGCTGCTGATCGACGAGTACGACCGGGGCAAGGTGCCCTTTCTGCCCAACCTGGGCCGGAACGTCGGCAATTGGGTGCTCGTCGACGACGTGGTCGCCGGGCACGTCCTCGCCATGCAAAACGGTCGCGTGGGCCAGCGGTACCTGCTGGGAGGCGAAAACGCCTCGCTCAAGCGGCTCTTCCGCCTGGTCGACGAGGTGAGCGGAAAGCGGCATTTCCAGATTCCCGTTTTCTACCCGGGGGCGATGACCTTTGCCTGGCTCCAGAAAAAGCGGGCCGAATGGTTCGGGGTCTATCCCAAAATCACCCCCGGCTGGGTGCGGACCTACTTCCTGGACGGGGCCTACACGTGCGAGAAGGCCGAGCGCGAGCTGGGCTACCGGTGGACGCCCCTGGCCCAGGGAATCCGCGCGACCTACGAGTGGTTGTTGCGGGTAAGGAGCGAGCGATCGTGAGCCGCCTCGAGATGCTTCGCCCGCTGAGAGACGCCTTTCGAGGCGAGCAGCGCAGGCCGACCGTGATCCTGCTCGCTTCGCCCGTCTTGCTCATCACCTGGGTCTACTGCGGCTCCAGCGCGTTCTATCTCGAGCATCTGGCCGGGTCGGTCGTGTTGTGGAACGACCCGGCGGCCACCGCCGGCGCCTACACCTTCCTGGCCGCCTTCGTGCTGCTGGGCGTCGTGCCGGCGCTGATCGTCAAGCTGGTTTTCGGCGAAAGCCTCGCCGACTACGGCGTCGGGCTGGGAAATCGCAAACGCACCGTTCGCACGTTCCTGCTGTGGGCGCCCGTGTTCCTGCTGGTCGCCCACCTCGCGTCGCGCGATCCGCACATCGCCGACTACTACCCGATCAATAAGAGCGCGGGCAAGTCGCCGGCCCTGTTCGGCTGGCACGCCTGCTTTTACGCGATGTTCTACGTGGGCTACGAGTTTCACTTCCGCGGATTCACGCAGCTCGGTCTGCGCAAGTCGCTGGGCGACGTCAATGCCCTGCTGGTTCAGGTGCTCGGCTCGACCCTGGTGCACGTCGGCAGGCCCGTGGGCGAGACGTACGGCGCCGTCGCCGCGGGCGTCCTCTGGGGAGCGCTCGCCTACCGCACCCGCTCGCTGCTCTCGGGCCTGCTGCAGCACTTTCTTTTGGGCTTATCGCTCGATTGGTTTCTGTGCTACGGTTAGTTGCTCTCGGGTCGAAAGAGGCCGGGCGCCGTCGCCGCCAACCCTCGCGATTCCGGAGAGTCTCCTGGCGCGACGGAGCAAGGGCCTTTTTTCTGCATCACCGCGATTCCGGCCGGCGCTGCGCCGCCAACAGGGCCGCGCCCAGGGCGCCGGTCGTTTGGGGATCGGGGGCAATGGCGACCGGTTTTCCCAGGGCCGATTCGAGGGCCCGATCCATGCCGGGCACCAAGGCCACTCCGCCGGTGAAGGCGATCGGCGTGGCGAGGCTTGCGCCCGCCATCGAGGCCACGCGCGAGGCGATTGCCCTTTGGACGCCCGCGGCGATGTCTTCGGGCGAAGTGCCCGAGGCCAGCAGCCCGATGATCTCGGTCTCGGCAAATACGACGCACATGCTGCTGATGGCGGCCGGCCGGCGGCTTCGCGAGGCCAACTCGCCCAGCAACGATAGGCGAACGCCCAGTCGCGTCGCCACGACCTCGAGGAACCGGCCGGTGCCGGCGGCACAACGATCGTTCATCACGAAGTCGGCCACGTTGCCGTCGCCGTTGAGGCGCAGAATCTTGCTGTCCTGCCCGCCGATGTCGACGACGCTGCGGGTCTCGGGCAGGAGGTGGCGAACGCCCCGGCCGTGGCAGGTGATCTCCGTGATCCTCTCGTCGGCCGCGTCGATCAGTTTCCGGCCGTACCCGGTGGCGACCACTCGGCGCAGATCGCCGCGCCGCAGCCCTTGTTCGTCGAGCAGTCGTCCGAGAAGCCCAAGGGCCAGGTCGTTCTGCTCGATTCCCTGATCGGCGATGCCCGACGCCAGCACCCGCGAGTTGCCGGCGTCGAGTAGCACGACCTTGATCGTTCGGGATCCCGCATCAATTCCTGCACAAATCATCGACTGCCGTGGTCCTTTGCCGTTTCGATCAATGCTTCGAGGCGCGTGCGCAGGGCGGGCTCGACCGCGTCGCTGATCGGGGGGACTTCGATCTCGACCACGGGGATGCCCAGCCGCTGCCGGACCGCCGCGCCGAGGACGGCCCCTTCCATGGCGCAGTGGCTCGCCCCGGGGATTCGAGAAATCACCACCGCCTCGGCCCCGAACCGCCGCGCGTCGGCGCAGATCCGCGAGGCCCGATCGGCGGGAGAGCCGACCATGGGATCGGCCAGGGCCATCTGCGCCAGGGCCTCCATGGGGGCAAGGTCGTCGGGGATCGGGTCCAGCGCGTGACAGAAGAGATACTCGGTCCCGCAGACGCGCCCGCCCGCGTCCTCGAGCAAGTTCATCACGCGGAGGTCGGCCACCGGGTTGACCCAGAACACGCGGACCGCCTCAGCCGGCAGGATGCCGACGCCCGCCGCGACCCGCCGGCGCACCTCGCCCAGCAGCGCTTCGAGCACCGCGATCGACTCGTTCGGATCGGAGCAGAAATGGATCGCCAGCATCTCGGCGATGAGCATCTCGAGGGCGGGCAGGGGACAGGCCGCCGCCGTGAACGCAAGCTGCCGAAGCTCGTCGAGCAGGCGGCGCACCCGGTTGGCGCGCCGGATGCCGGCCGCCAGCCGTTCGTCGTCGAGGCTCTGTCCGGCGAGATCGGCCAGGGCCGCTGCGACCCCTTCGAGCTGGCGCCGCACGAAATCGACTTGGCGCCGGGGGGCGACGAACCGGCCGGGAAGCCGCACGGCGTCCTCGCCCGCGTCGGGCCGGCGGCGATGAGGAATCTCCCACCAGACGACCGGGTGCCCCAGGGCTTCCAACCGCTGGGCAATGGCCGAAAGGTCGTCGCAGGTCGCGCCGACGCTGCAGGTGAGCAGGTCGGGGATGGGGAAATGGGCCTCGTTGACGAAGGCCCCCAGCATGGCCCGCACCGGGCAGAACGAGTCGTCGATGCCCAGCGAATCGGCGATCTCGAGCAGCCCCGCCGTCCGCTCCATGACGCATGGAATCCACCAGGCCCCGTCGGGGTAGAACGCGACCACGTCGTCGAGGGAATAGGCCATCACCGGCACCGTGCCGAGGTCCTTCATGGTGCCGACAATCCTGGCCCCACCGGCCCGGGCGCGGCGCAGGCGGTCGTCTTCGGTGAGCAGGAAGTTCCACAGGCGCAGGGCGGCGGCCGAGTCGTCCATCGCGAGCTTGCACAGGCGCAGATCGCCGTCGTCGACGTGCCGAGCCAAAGGCCCGCCGTAGTCGGGCTCGCAAAGACCCGCGGCGCAAAGCTCGTCGTACCGGCGGCCCCAGGCCTCGAGCGTGATTCGACGGGCCGGTCGATTCATCGTGGCCTCTCCCCGATCGGCTCGATTCGTTTGCCGGTCTCCCCGGAGAATCGCGATTCGGCCGGCCGGCCGGCGCGTCGCAGCGTCTCGAGAAACGCCTCGATGCGCCCCGTGGCGCGGGCCCCGGCGCTCCGGTCGTCGTCGGCCACGTCGAGGTCGAGGACGGGCACGGGGCTCCACCGGCGCAACCGATCGAGCTCCGCGTGCCAGAGGTCGCACCACACATAACGGCGGAAAACGATCCCGCGCACCTCCCGCTCGGCCAGCTTGCGGCCGAGCCATGCGTACAGCCCGTCGTTCGGCCTGCGAAACACGTGGGGGATGCTGTCGAAATACGCCCTGGTCAATTCGCCCAGGGGGTCGGCTTCGAGGCGCGCGCGGTCGAACGGGGCGGGCATGGTACGTTCGCCCCCATCCGCCGCGTTGAGCACGATGCGCCCGCCCGCCCGTTCGATGCGATCGAGCATGGCCCGATCCTGCGCGACGAACGGCCCTCCCACCAGGGCCAGGGCGATTCGCTCCTCGCCCTCGGGGGCCCCGGCGACTCGCGTCGCTTGTCGCCGGCAACCCTCGGCTCGATCCCACCGCTCCGCCGCATCGGCCGAGCCGACGTTCCTCAGCGATTCGGCGAACTGCCGGGCCGCGAGGCGCTCGCGGTCGGCCAGAAGGGCCGATCGGGCCCGGTCGTATTCGAGCATCACGCGGGCCAGGCCGGCGGGAGTAGGCGCGGTGCCGCCCCGCCGCACCAGGAACCGGCCCAGCCGCTCGACCTCCTCGCGGTACAGGCCGCGCGCCTCGGCCGTCCGCCACGTCGAGGGCACGTTCAGCAGGAAGCAGGGCACACGGCCCTCCTGCTCGACCAGGGCCGCGGCGTAGCGCATCTGATCGCACGTCGTCGTCATGACCACCCCCGCCGACGCCGCGCCGTCGAGGGCCGCGTCGACGCAAGCGCCCGCGTACGGGCACACGCCCCGACTCGTGCCGACGCGCGATCGCGCCCCGAGCGACCGGGGCGCGATCCAACGAGGGCGCAAGCCGTGGGCGGCGATCCACTCGGGCGGCACCAGCGCATGGTAGTAGCCGATTGCCTTCAACTCGCCCCGTCCCCCGCGCTCATCGTTCATCGTGCATGCTTCACCGCCTTGGCCGCCGTCTCGAACAGCGCTTCGACCCGCGTCGCGATCCGGGCCGAGTCGGAAGGCGAGTAGTCGGTCTCGATGCGCAGATAGGGTAGCCCCAGCTTCTCTTCGGCGAAGCGTTTGACCCGGTTCGACTCGACGTCGTACGTGAGGCACGCCTGCCAAATCAGCTCGATGACGCACTGGGGCCGGTAATCGCGGGCAATCTGTTCGAGGATTTCGAGGCGCCTGTCGTTTCGCGTCATCACCGAGCAGGGCAGGTGGAAGTAGCGCTCGGCCAGGGCTCGGATCGGATCGAGCGCCGTCAGATCGACGTCGTCGAGAATCGGCTTCAGGCCCGTGCAGTTCTCCATGGCCACGACCAGCCCGCCGCTTTGCTCGATAATGTCGAGCACGCGCTCGGCCCCGTGGACTATCGGCACGCCGGTCATGAGCACGCGAACCCGCGAGGCCAGATCGCGGTCGGGCGTTTTGGCTCGCAGCAACTCGAGGGCCTTTTCGTACTGCTCGAAGTCGGCGGCGATGCCCGAGATGCTGCTCTTGAGGTCGAGAAGCCGGCGGCCGGTCAGGGGGGGCGGATCGGCCCGCATCCACGCCGCCAGATCGCGCCGCAGGGCCCGCTCGCGGTTCATCGTGCGCGACGCCTTGCGGATCGCGCAGTCGGTGATCTCGACGGCGAAACGCCGTTCGAGAAAGTCGCGGAACTTCTCGAGTTCGCAGATCCAGTGCTCCATGGCGTCGGGATCGTCGGGTTTCTGGGGCAGCTCGAGCACGTACATGGGCCGCGACTCGCCCATCAGCTCGTACATCTTCTTCTTGCCGTCGCACGTCGTTTCGGCCACGATCAGGTCGGCCATTTCGAGAAAGGGATTGCTCCTCTCGACGTGGTAGCCGAAGGTCGACTTGATGAGCGGGCACAGGTTGGCCGGCAGGTGCTCCTCGGCGGCGGCGATGGTGCGAATCGATCCGCCGCACAGGCACACGGGAACGCCCCCGGCGGCCATGATCAGCTCGCGGGGCGTGTATTCGCACATGATGCCCACGATGGGCCGGCCCGCCCGCTTTTCGGCCGTGGCGTGGGCGAGGCAGTTCTCGATCATGCGCCCGAACCACGCCCAGGGCGTGTCGGCGGCCCCGGCCGCGCCGTCCGAAGCGCACGGGCTCGCCCCGGCGCACTCGCCCGCCGGGCGCCGGCCCTCGGGCTCCCCTCCGCAACACTCGGTCATGGTTCGTCTCCTAGGCTTTCTTGCGGGCCACGAACAGCGCCTGGGCGATCTTGCCGGCATGGGCCAGCTCGCCCAGGAACGCCATCTCGCTTGCCATCGACTCCAACCGTGCCGCGTCGAACCCGAGGATCTTCAAGGCGTCGTAGGCGAGCTGCTTGCCGAGCACGTCGAGGTAAAGGTCGACGTGCGACGGGAATCTCCCCGTATCGTGGGCCGCCAGCACGTCGCATCCGTTGGCGGCGAGCAAGTCGTGGTATCCGGCCAGGTCTTCGACGTTGGGAAACTTCATGAACCGCAGAAACCGCTCGGCCTCGGCGTCGCTCAGCCCCGCCTCGCCCTCGACCCAGTCGGTAAAGGCGACGGTTCCGCCGGGGCGGACCAGGCGCACCGCCTCGGCGATGAGCCCGGCCTTGTCGACGACGTAGCACCAGGCATCTTCCCCCCAGGCAAAGTCGAAGCTGGCGCCGGGCAAGCCGCTTTGGCACGCGTCGGCCAGGGTGAACGTGATTTGGCCGGCGAGCCCCTCGTCGTCGCAGCGGCGCCGCCCCCGCTCGACCACGGTCGGGGTCGCGTCGACGCCGTGCATGTGGGCCACGTTGCGAAAGCGAACCAGGAACCGCATGCCCGCCCCGCTGCAACAGCACAGATCGACGCCCGAGGCGCCCGCGCCGATGCCGGCCCGTTCGGCCAGATCGGCCGACGACTGCAATCCGCCCATGTGGATTTGCTCGCCCATCACCAGCTCCCAGAGGTCGCCCTCCGGACCGCTGTAGACGGCCTGCACGTCACGCAAGCCGATGTTCGGCGTGGCTTTCATGGTTTTTCGTCCAACGAGGTGACCGGCGCGACAACCGCGCAGCGCCGCCGGCAGAAAGCCGAACCAGACGAACCGCCCGAGGAAGACCGCTCGATCAGATCCGGCGCGCAGCCGCGCCCCCTTGCGGCCGGAATCGCGCCAAACGACGCACGCTTCGCCTGATCGGGCGCCATGCTTCGCTGCTCGCCGTAATGCATGAACCCAAAGCGAACATTGCGTCGATCGAACGATCGCCGCTCGCGCTGGGAGGTACCCGCCACGGGCACCGGCTCGAATCGGCTCAGCCGTGCTGGGGCCGGCCGGTTGCGGTCGACACCGGGTTGCCGGGCGGCCTTGTGACGCGCCAAGGGTTCATGGGGATGCTTGTCGACGTTACTCGATCGAGTCTTCGGACTTCCCGTCGACGGGACGGTACCGGTTCATGGTATCCGTCGGGGTGGACCTGTCAAGCAGACGACGGGTCGAGCCGCCACGGCCCGGCGTTCTAACCCGGGCGCACGACCCACCGGTCGTCCTCGAAGACCTCGATGGCAAGCCACTTGTCGCGAGGCACGGGCGTGAAGCGCGCGAACCACTGGCCGGGCCCGATCGGGATGGGCCGCGGCCTTACTCTCTCCCGGTGTCGGCGGTGTGCCGCGTCGCCGGGCTCGGTCCGGCGCGCCCGGGCGGGTCGAGCGGCACCGTTTTCAGACTGTTTTCAGACCGTTTTCGTCGCATGGAACGGCGGGCAGCGCGCGGCCGGTGCAACCGCCGTTCCCCTGGCAGGAGCCGCGCGCGACGAGAAAACGCCCGCCCGGCACGCCCACGATCCCCAAGGAGCACGCGAACCGGTACCGCCGGACCGTGGTCAACGACGTGTCGGCCTTCAGCAGCACGGGAGGATTCCCGTAACAGCCGAACCACCAGGCTCCGTCCGACCAGGCGGCCGTCTGGATGCCCAGCCGCGTGTAACCGCTCGGGAGGACATGCCGCTTCTGGAAGGCGAATTCCTGGTCGTACTCGTAGGCGTAGTTTTCGTCGACGCCCTCGGGGAGTCCGCCGACGACCACGAACCGGCCGTCGCGACAAGCCACGCCGCCCGCCCCGTGGACCACTTCGGGCGTGCGATGGCGGCTGAGTTCCTCGAGAGTCTCGGCGCGGTAGACGTAGACCCAGGAATCGGCCTCGCCGGCAGGCCGGTTGAACTTGCCCAGGTTCACGGCAACGTACAGCTTGTCGTCGTCAAAACAGAGATCGCCGTGGTGATTGGCGACCGGAACGCTCCGCAGCGCCCGACCGCTCAGATCGGTCTGGACCAGATCCGTCGTAAAGCACCAGTAGATTCGGTCCTTGTCGTTCGTGCAGATTCCCTGCAGGTGTCTGGCGTAGGTGCCGCCGCACGTCACGGCCGTGAATTCGGGGGCTGGGTTTCGGGCCGAGCCGGAGGCCGCCAGGACGCTCCAAGGCGCCGTGGCCACACCAGCCGCGGCGGTCGCCATCTGCAGGAACCCTCGTCGGCTCACGTCGGCCCCGGGCTTCCGGACAATTCGATCTCTCATGGCGATGGTCTCCGCTCTCGATTTCCCTGAATGCCGTTACCGTTCGATCGCCGGGCGCCGGGCTATTCGAGATCGAAGTCGAAGTTGTTGGTGCCGTCGTCGGTGACCGTGGCTTTCAAGCCCGACGTGGCCACCGTGGTGTACTTTTCGGGGATCAGGCTCTTCAACGGAGGCGTCACGCCGTCCTCCGGCTCGGCGTCGGGCTCTTCGTACTTGACGATCTGCACGCCGTAGTCGCCGGGAATCGCCCCGTCGCCCGGTTCGAACGTTCGGAGCGAATAGCGGCCCGCGGAATCGGTGCGCGCCACGGCGCTGCGTCCCTCCTTGTTGGCGGGCAGGAAGGTTACCGACGCATCCGCGAGCGGTTGCCCCTGGTGAGTGATCGTACCCTCAACGGGTACGGTATGGGGGCGATCGGAGTTCGCGGCTCCACCGCAGCCGGCCAGGGCCGCAAGCGACAGCAGCGGGGTGGCGACTCGGAAGAAGTCCCGAGTCGTCCGAATCGTCGTAACACGGCAAATGCAGTTCATCGAGAGCTACTCCCGGAGGTGGTGTCTGGATCCACAAGACCAGCGATGGGCTTCCGGCCGCGCCAGGGCCAATCGGCGTGCTACGGGGCCGAAACGGCTTCGCCGCCGCTGCGCGATCCCATGGCGCCCCACACGCCGTAGGGGCTTGGGCCGGAGAACCCGTGTGCCCGGGTGGCGCTGAGGTTGCCCGTGTCGATCGTGTCGCTCACGAAGCGGACGGACCCGTCGCCCATCAGAACATTGACCCCGCCCGGGTGCATGCTGCTGGGAGGAAACACGCCATACTCGCCGTCCCGGGCCGCGGGCCCGTTCGGAGGCATGACCGTGGTGAAGCCGACGAAGTGCGTGTGGCCTCGCGTCCCCACCGAGCCGAATCGGCAATTCACCGAGGTTCCCCCGATGAAGTACTTGCCGTCGGTGGCGGTCATCGCCAGAGCGGGATTGTTCCGCAGCCCCGAGACGACGGCCATGCCGAGGCGGTGGTCCATTTCCTTATCCGACACCGTCAGGTTACGGTAACCCTGGCGGAGGCGCTCACTCATGGCCACTGTATTACTCAATCCGTCGGTGATTCTCGAAAAGCTGAACCATTCGAGGTACCCGAACATTCCCCTCGATCCCTGGGCGAAGTTCGTGTCGGCCGTGTCGTCGCCCTTGCAGAAAGCGTAGTTCACCAGCCGCTCGGTACCGCGATACGCGCCCGACGTGATCACGTCGTTATCGCCCGGGTCAGAGGGGCAACGAAGCGTGTCCGGAAAACCGTTCAAGCCCTCCCAGTCGGACAGCGCGTCGACTGCCCCTCCGGAAGGAATCCCCAGGTCGGGGTCGCCCGCCATGATGCGGTCATACATGGGCCCCTGTTCGAGGTAGGGCAGCAGGGCGATGAATCCGCTCAGGCGATAGACCGTCTTTCGGGCAGGAAGGGTCTTGTGCGTGTCGTGGTAATTGTGCAGCGCAAGCCCCAGTTGCTTGAGATGATTCGTGCACTGCGCGCGGCGCGCCGCCTCGCGCGCCGCTTGGACCGCCGGCAGAAGCAGGGCAATGAGGATTCCAATGATCGCGATCACGACCAACAGTTCAACGAGTGTAAAACCATTTTTTGCCGCCCGTCGCGGCGCGCGGCAGCCAAATGAGAAACTCATAATTCCCTCCACGTTATCAGATGCGCATTCCAGGGATCACTACGGGGCGATTCTATCCAGACTGTCGCTCGGCGTCAACAATGGGCGCGGAAAAAGCCCGGTAGAAAAAAATAGTGAAAAACTGGACAGCGAAAGCTGCCGCCGAGCAACGTCGCCGGACGATTCCGCCCGCCGCGTTGGAACGAATGCTGTTTCACGGCTCCATCGGGGCCTCGGCCGAACGCGGTTTCACCGCGGCGAGAGGGACGACGGCGCCTTCGAGGTGACGCCGCACGAAATCCCCTTGGCGCCGGGCACAACGAACGGACCGGGAAGCCGCACGGCGTGCATGATCAAGTCCCGGGGCGTGTCCCCACAGATGATGCCCACGACGGGGCGTGCGACCCCAACGATGGGGCGTGTCACGCACTCGATGGACCTGCCCGCGCGCTGTGCCGCCACGGCCCGGCGTTCTAACCCGGGCGCACGACCCACCGGTCGTCCTCGAAGACCTCGATGGCAAGCCACTTGTCGCGAGGCACGGGCGCGAAGCTCGCGAACCACTGGCCGGGCCGGGCTCCGAGCTTGATGGCCGCGTCGTAAATCTGCTTGGCCAGCTTGGGGGCGACGCCGCTGCGTTGCTTGTAGGCGTTCCAGTCGTGCGGCGCGGTTTCGGGCGCGACGCCGATTCGGACCAGCCCGCCGCCGACCACGAGGGTCTGATCCTTCGAGAGCCGCTCGATCGCGCCGGCCAGCCCGCGGCGCGACAGGTTGGCCGAGGGGTCCCAATCGGGGCTGGTCGAGAACCACACGACGGGCTTCCCACCTTTCGACGCCCGGGGCGCGGCCGGCCGGAGCTCGCCGCTTGCCAGAATCGACCCCAGGTTCTGACCCGTCGTGTAGTGCCAGCGGATCGGCCCGCGGTCGGCTCCCTGGGTATCCGAGGACATCGCGCCACCTTTCTCCTCATGGAAATGATCGACAACCCCGACGCCCCCTATTGTAACGTCGCGACGGATTGCGGGGCCATGTCACTCGCCCGGCGCGGGCATAAGACCTTGCCGTGTCGGCGATTAGGGCGGGTATCCGGCCGGGCTTGTCGGGGCAACGCCCCCCCGCATGGGAAGGTGCACGCCGGAGAATATGCCCCTTTCAGGGTATCTTTCTTCTGGGTGGGAAGGCGACGTCACATTGCTTGCCCACGATGAAACGACTCGCTACCATGAACCGGGGGGCCCTGTTTTAGGGGAGTCGTTTCATCGGAGACCGGGGACGGAGGAGAACGTTCGATGCGACGAGGCACAGGAGTTCTGCGAGGCTTCACGCTTGTCGAGATGCTGGTGGTCATCACCATCATCGGCATCCTGATGGCGCTGCTTCTTCCGGCCGTCCAGGCCGCGCGGGAATCGGCGCGAAACAACCAATGCCGCAACAATCTCAAGCAGCTCGGCCTGGCGCTGCAGCAGTACGACTCGTTGCACGGGTCCTTTCCGCCAGCGGCGGTTTGGAACATGAAGGCCGACTATCCGGAGCGAACGAGCACGATCTCGTGGATCGCGCGTCTGACCCCGCATCTCGGATACGACACGATCCACAGGCGCATCGACTGGCGAATCGAGCCGGGCGACGCGGGTTCGAACGGCAAACTCGCGGGACTTGAGATCCCCCTGCTCCGCTGCCCCAGCGATGAAGGGCTCACCCCCGTGCAACGCTACGCCCCGACCAACTACGTGGCCTGCATCGGCGACACCGACTGGGGCGATCTCGCGCAAGAGCCCGACAGGACCCGTCACGGGGTGTTCGGGATCAACAGCGGAACGCGGTTTGCCCAATTGCGCGACGGCCCCTCGATGACGATGCTGCTCTCGGAGTGCGTCATCGGGAGTCCCGGCATCAACTTCTACGACGGCCACGAGGACCCTTACCAAGACTGCCTGGGGCTCGACCCGCCGGTCCCCGTGCCGACCCAGCCGCGGGGCTTCGCCTGGTTCCTCGGCTGTCGCAATCAGGCCTGGAGCTACAGCACGTGGCCCGACCTCACGCCGAACTGCCGCGAGTTCAAATCGTTCGAGTGCGAGTTTTCGGCGCAACGAGGCCCCTTCGCGGCGCGGAGCCGGCACCCGGGGGGAGTGAACGTCCTGCTGGCCGACGGCGTGGTCGATTTCTACTCGGACAGCATCGCCAAAGAGGTGTGGCAAGCGCTCGGCACCCGCGCAGGCGATGAGCTGATCGAATACTGAGACGCTTTGCGCCGTTCGTTTTATCCGATCGCGGCCAGGGCGCCCCGCACGTAGCCCACCGACTCGGCCAGGCCCGGCAGCGGGTCGTCGGGGTCCTTCTCGTACTCGAACGAGGCAATGCCCGAGTACCGGATCGCGATGAGCGTCCTGAGGAACTTGGGAATGTCGATCACGCCGCGGCCGATCTCGATCGTGCGGCCTTCGGCCGAGGCGGCCGACACGTCCTTGATGTGGACGTCGTGCAACCGGTCGGCGAAACGCTCGGCATCTTCGATCGGATCGGCGCCGATCCGGGCCGTGTGCCCGATGTCGATGCACAGGCCGATCCGCGGATCGAGGTTCTTGATCCGAACGTAGGCACTCTCGGGCGTGGGATAGATCTTGTCGCCCGGTCCGTGGTTGTGGATGGCCACGCGAATGTCGTACTGTCGCACCTTCTCGTCGACCCGCTTGAGCACGTCGGGAGCGGGGACGCCGACGATCGTGGTCATGCCGGCCGCCTTGGCGTAATCGAAAGCCTGGTTGACCTCGTCTTCGTTTCTCATGGTGATGACGCCGCCGCCGTAGAGGACGAGGCCGGCCGCCTTGACCTTCTCGATGGTCGCGGCGATCTCGTCGGGCGTTGCGTCCAGCGCGAGGTGGAACGACTTGAAGCACACGTAGTCGAGGGCGACCCGCCTAGTCATGGCCAGGGTTTCGTCGAGGGAGAACTTGCGCGTCGTGTACGAGGCCAGGCCCAGGCCGAAGGGCACGGTCTTTTCGCGGCTCTTCTCGGTCTGCTGGGCCCGGGCGGCGGTCCCGCGGCCGAACGGCCCGACGCCGGCCAGCGAGGCGGCGGCCCCCGCCCCGGCCGATTGCAGAAAACGACGACGCGTGTGACTGGTCCGCATGGCTTTTCTCCCGTGATGGATGAGGCAAGGACGCTTGCCCCGGAATGATCCGGACTCGAAGGCGTGCCGGGCGGCCGGCGCGGGCGCCAAGACGGCTTTCCCGGGCAGGCGCGACCGCCTTTGAGATTAAGTCGGCCGGGAGCCCGTGTCAACAATCGCACGCACCGAGCGGCGGGCGGGGCACGCAACGGCATTCCCCTGCAAACGGCTCGGCAGCCCCTTTGCCGAGTCGGCGCGGGTTGGCTATCCTGGATGGGTCCTGCCTGCTCCTTCCAACCCAAGGGAATCGCCATGCCCACGGCATCCGAGCACCACGGCCAGCGGCCGGCCGAGTGGAGCGTACCGCGACGAGAATTCCTGCGATCGGCCGGCACGGCGGCAGTCGCCCTGGGAGCGGGGCGATTTGCCCAGGCCTCGCCCGGCGCGGCGAAGAAGGTCGTGGTCGGTGCCCATCCCTGGGTGTACGCGGCCACGCGGCCGAACCACGACATCACGCCGATTCTCGATTCGATCTTCGCCGATCGGATCGTCTTCCTCCATCTTCGCGATCAGAAGGCCGACGGGCGCGGGTCGGAGGCCCTGGGCGAAGGCGACATGGACTACCGGGCCATCGCCGAGGCGCTGCACGAGGTGGGATTCACCGGCGACGCGGTGATCGAGCTGGCCCACGAGCGCGACTCTCGCCCGACGCGCCCCCTGCGCGAGAGCCTCAAGATCAGCCGGCAGTTCGTGCGCGAGACCCTGGCATACTGACGAAACCGCGGTGCGGGCGAAATGCCCGCACCACGATCACTTGACGAACGCCTTCGTGTGCGGCACCGAAGCGCGACGAGGCTCGAATCGACGCCCTTAACCCTCGGAGAGATCATCGTGCGACCCTGGAAGCTGACCGAAACGAACTACGGCGCAGTCAAGCAACAGAAGTACGAAGTGGCCGTATTGCCGTTGGGGGCGACCGAGCCTCACAATCTGCATTTGCCCTACGGCATGGACGTCATCGAAGGCGACGTCCTCGGCGAGAGGCTCTGCGAGGCCGCCTGGGACCGAGGGGCAAAAGTGCTCCTTCTGCCCACGGTTCCTTACGGCACGCAGACGAACCAGCGCGCGTTTCCCTTCGCCATGAACCTGAACCCCTCGACGCTCAACGCCGTGATCGCCGACCTGGTCGATTCGCTCATCGGGAGCGGCATCCGCAAGGTCGTGCTGCTGAACAGCCACGGGGGCAACGATTTGAAGGGGCTCTTGCGCGAGCTGTACGGCAAGACGCCCGCCCATTTGTTTCTGTGCAATTGGTATACCGTCTTTAACGACGTGTACGACGAGATCTTTCTGGAGCGCGACGACCACGCCGGCGAGATGGAGACCTCGCTCGCCCTGGC